>JGI24708J26588_10000432_pt1 | contig 34077 bp, 32 predicted proteins | sample BioPla1DNA2_FD_26588 | JGI IMG/M metagenome (IMG submission 26588) | reverse complement strand
GAGACTCAACTCCTTTACCGGGTGTTTGGGTCTCTATTTCTATATTTATACCTCCTTTTCCTGCTTCCTACTTAAATTTTACACTATCTGATTAAAAGTAATGCTAAAGATATAATATTTAAAGGGAGGTTATAACGTGGAAGAGATAGGATTAGTACTGGAAAATATAGGGGAAGAAGCCCTTGTTAAGATAACCCGTCATTCTCTTTGCAGCAGATGTAAGAATAAATGCCAACTGGCTGGCAACACCCATGAATCTGCAGAGATGCAGATCAGTGTAAAGAACCCCATCGGGGCCAGTAAAGGCGACAGGGTTAGAATAGAAATGGGCGAACAGTCACTGGTCATAGCATCAATGATCATCTACCTGATACCATTAATCAGCCTGATAGCCGGATACTTTGCCGGTATCAATCTTTTTCCTGCTGCCGGCGAAGGGGCAGGGGTGGGTGCTGCAATATTCTTTCTAGCCCTCTCCTTTGTCCTTGTCAACAGGATTGATAAATTCCTGGGCAGGAATCAAAAATACCAGCCGGTTATAAAGGCTATAGTTAAAGATTAACCAATATAAAAATAAACCCTCAAAAATGAGGGTTTATTTTTATTTAATAAGAGCTATTACTTAACAACAATGTTCACCAGTTTTTTAGGGATGACAATAAACTTGATTATCTCTTTTCCTACCACATGTTCCTGGACCTTCTCCCTGGCCAGGACCACTTCCCTTAATCCAGCTTCATCAATACCGGCACTGACCTCTACCCTGTCCCTTACCTTTCCATTTATCTGTACTACGATGGTCAGTTCATCCTGTTTCAGGGCCTCTTCTTCATATCCCGGCCAGGCCTGTTCATGGATAAAGCCCTCGTGACCCAGATGCTCCCACAATTCTGCAGTCATATGGGGGGCAAAGGGTGATAGGAGGAGCAGCATATTATCTACCACTACCTTCAGCAGTTCGTTATCTGCCTCTTTTGTAACATTCAGGTAATGATAGGCTGCATTGCTTAACTCCATGATTGCACTGATGGCTGTATTGAAGTTCATCCTGGTCTCCAGATCCCCGGTAACCCTCTTGATACAGACATTCAGCTGCTGATATAGTTCTTTCTCCGGTTTGCCGAGGGCAGCCATGTCTATTTTCTGAACAGCCTTACCCCTTAATTCAGTAATGTTTTCTGCCACCAGGCGCCAGACCCTGTTTAAGAACCTCTCTGCACCTTCAACTCCTGCGTCACTCCACTCCAGGTCTTTCTCCGGCGGAGCTGCAAAGAGTATGAAAAGCCTGGCTGTATCGGCACCATATTTATCGATTATCTCATTGGGGTCAACTACATTGCCCTTTGATTTGGACATCTTGGCTCCATCTTTCAGGACCATCCCCTGGGCCAGCCAGTTGCGGAATGGCTCTACTTCATCTGTCATATCCAGATCAGCAATAACCTTTGTAAAGAAACGGGCATAGAGCAGATGTAAGATAGCATGTTCTATACCACCGATATACTGGTCAACCGGGAACCATTTATCAGCTGCCTCTTTAGTAAATGGTAATTCCTCATTATGTGGATCAACATAACGGAGGAAATACCAGGAGGAGTCAACAAAGGTGTCCATGGTATCTGCTTCTCTTTTTGCTTTGGCTCCACAGATCGGGCATTCTGTATTGACAAAATCCTCTACCTGGGCCAGTGACAGTTTGCCTCCCGGCTGGAAATCAAGAGTCTCGGGCAAAACAACCGGTAAATCCTCTTCCGGAACCGGAACAATGCCACACTGGTCACAATAGATTATAGGAATGGGGGTACCCCAGTAACGCTGGCGGGAAATCAACCAGTCCCTCAGGCGGTAATTAACCTCTCTCCTGCCGATACCCTTTTCTTCCATGTCTTCCGCCATTTTCTCAAAAGCTTCAGCAACTGTAAGGCCGTTGTAATCACCGGAATTGACCAGGACACCATCCTCTGTATAGGCTTCACCCTCAAGGTCTTCCACTGTCAAAGTCCCTTCCTGCCCGGCTGGCTGGATGACTACTTTAATGGGCAGGTCATATTTTAGGGCAAAATCCATATCCCTCTGGTCATGGGCAGGCACAGCCATGATGGCTCCTGTTCCATAACCCATCAAGACGTAATTGGCAATCATGATGGGGATATCTTCTCCCGTCATGGGATTAACGGCATAAGCACCGGTAAAGATACCCTGTTTCTCTGATTCAGGAGATGTCCTCTCCATTTCCTTCTGTTTCCTGACTTCCTTGATAAAGTTATTAACCTCTTCCTCTTTTTCAGTACCTTTAATAAATTTCTCCACCAGGGGATGTTCCGGTGCCAGTACCATGTAGGTTGCACCATAGATGGTATCCGGCCTGGTAGTAAACACTTCAATGACCTGATCAGAATCCTTGACCGGAAACTTAATCCGCAAACCCTCACTGCGGCCAATCCAGTTCTTCTGCATTATTTTAACCTTTTCCGGCCAGTTTTCCAGTAAATCATGGTCCTTCAGGAGGCGTTCAGCATATTCTGTAATCCTGAAAAACCATTGTTCCAGTTCTTTCTCCTCAACCTCAGCATCACAACGCTCACATCTATTATAAATTACCTGTTCATTGGCCAGGACTGTCTCACAATCTGGACACCAGTTAACAGCAGATTTTTTCTTATAGGCCAGGCCTTTTTTATACATCTGCAGGAAGAACCACTGGGTCCATTTATAATAATCCGGGGCAGCAGTATTGACCTCCCGGTCCCAGTCATAGCTTATACCCAGTCTCTTCAGCTGCTTCCGCATGATATCAATATTGGACCAGGTCCATTCAGCAGGGTGTATGCCATGTTGAATAGCAGCATTTTCTGCAGGAAGGCCAAAGGCATCCCAGCCCATGGGATGGAGCACATTAAAACCCTGCATCTTTTTATAACGGGCAATTACATCTCCAATGGAATATACCCGCACATGGCCCATGTGGAGATTACCGGAAGGATAAGGGAACATCTCCAGTACATAATATTTTTCCTTATCTGAATCATCTTCTGCTTTAAAAACTCCTTCTGCTTCCCATCTTTGCTGCCACTTTTCTTCTACTTCCTTAAAATGATAAAAATCTTTCATCCAAGAACCTCCTTCATCAACTACACTTCATTATAATAAAAAAATCCCCGTTCCTGTAATAGGGACGAGGTTTCACCCGCGGTACCACCCTGTTTGAATATAATCTCCCTGGATTATATTCCGACTCATTGCAGGCCGGTTAACGCAGGCCAGACGTAAACAGTTACTGGACTTCACTGTTCAAGCTCCAGAACGAGTTCGATATTTACCGACTACTGGTTTGCACCTGCCACCAGCTCTCTGCCAGTCAGTATAATATCTACTTCTTTCTTTCACTGCCTCTAACAATATTTACAATTAATTATAATCACAAATAAAAGAATTGTCAAGAATTGACCAGGATCTTTTCAGCATCTCCCCAAAGGCGGTCCAGCTCATAATACTCCCTGTCCTCTTTATGAAAAACATGAACAATCACATCAGCATAATCCATCAATACCCAGCGGCTTCCCTCTTTACCAGCAATATTTTGCGGATATAGACCCTTTTCAGCCAGTTTGTCTTCAACAGAATCAACAATGGCTTTGACCTGTAATTCCGAATTACCATTGCAGAGGACAAAATAGTCCGCAATAGTTGTCAGAGACCTGACATCCAGTATTACTATATCTGTTGCTTTTTTATCATCTGCTGCCTCAGCAGCCAGTATTGCCATTTCTCTTATTTTCTTATCATCCATGAAAATTTACCAACTCCTTATTATTCAATAATATTATCTGCACCAATAATTATCTGGATATCTTCTCCTCTACCTCCAGGTTCATCTTCAGTTGCCTCAATAAAATAAAGCTTACCACCGATCAATTCCTTTATCTTCATGGCAATCTCTTCATTGGCCTTATCATAATAGTAGATCTCCGTCGTCAAATAATCGTATCTACTGGCATTGGCTAAAGAATGAATATTAAAGCCATATTTCTCCATCTTGCTGGCAAATTTAGCAGCCTGTCCCGGTACTCCGTTACCGTTGACAATCCTTAAATTATATTGTCCATTTTTAATATATTCTTTACTACGGATAAGATTATTCACCAGTATTTTAGTCTCTTCATTATCAGGGACCCAGTAACTGGCTCCATTGATATATTTGGGTTCCCCCGGTAAGGTGACCGTTCCCATCCTGTTTAAATCCAGTTCTGTAACTAAACGCATAAAAGGAGTGATATCCTGAACTGGGATATTGGTATCAACAGCCTGTCTGAACTCATTATAGATGGCCGGTAACTTGACTATGATATCAGGGTTCAGGACCCTTTTCACCATAGCCTTGACAAATTTTTGCTGTCTTTCAACCCGGCCGATATCCCCCATCACCGGTTCCCGGTATCTGACATAATCCAGGGACTCTTTACCATTTAAGATTCTCCTGCCGGCTGGCAAATCAATAAATGTTCCACCGGCTTTGTCCACATATTTCAAAGGGCTTTTTATATCTACCTCAACACCACCGATTGCATCGATTATTCTGGCAAAGCCCTGAAAATCCGTCTGTACATAATAATCTATGGGGACAGCCAGGAAGTTTTCCAGGGTTTCCAAGGTCAAGTCAATTCCGCCAAAGGCCAGGGAAGCATTAACCCTGTTCATCCCATGCCCGGGGATATTTACCCTGGTATCTCTGGGTATAGAGAGCAAACCAATCTCTTTACTCTCCAGATCAATACTGGCCAGAATAATGGTATCTGCCCTGGGTGGACCGTTTATTAAAGAGTCATAACCGATTACCAGTATATTTAATTTTGAACTGCCAAAAGGATTGTTCCTTAAAGCCCAGAAATCACTTTTAAAAAAATAAAGCAAAAGGACAGAGATGAATATTAATAATATAAGTCCAACTATAAAAAAACGATTCCTTACCTTTTTCTCCACATCTGTTGCCTCCTTAAACAGGCATTGCGTAAGCGCAGTGTATTGGAATGAACCAGACTTCCCTTCCCAAGGTGATATTTAATGGTTAAATCACAGGTTTTGATAATGGCACTTTCCAGGCCATTATTATATAGTTCATCCCTGATCTGTTCCACAGCACTAAATGTCCTGTTTGGTTCGATATAATCAGCTACAAATATAATCCGGGCAATGATTCCCATCTCCGGGCTGCCAATTGTATGATAACGTATGGCTTCAAGGACTTCCTGGTCCTCTATGCCTAAATCCCTCCTGGCCAGATAGGCGGAAACCGGTGCATGCAGCACCACTGGCATCTCCATCTCTTCATTATCTATTTGCCAACTATCCCTTGCTTCCTCAGCCAGCTCCCTTAACTCAGCAGGAGCCATATTTTTGGCATAATCATGCAGCAAGGCAGCCTGCCGNACTCTATAAATAAATGAATCCTCATCAGGAGAGTTTGTTAATTTGTTCTCAGCATAGAGCCTCCTGGCAATCAGTTCCCCGGTATCTGCTACAGCTAAAGTATGCCTGTACCGTTCTGCATCCAATCTTGTTCTAAGCAGATTTAAGAACTCTTTCTCCACAGGAAATCATCTCCGGTATAACTTATTTTTCTCTATATATTCAATGACCTGATCAGGGGTCTGATATTTTATGGATTTGCCCTCTTTCAACAATTCCCTGATCCGGCTGGAAGAATATCCTACCTCTATGGTATCAAGAAAAAGTATCTGCTTTAAATAAGGCCTGAATTTTTCAGCCAGTTCAGTTTTTTTAAGCTGATAACCAGGCCTGCTGGCTACAATAAAACAGGCATTCTGTAGCAGAAATTCTGGCTCACGCCAGTCAAAGATGTCCAACAGGGAATCTGCTCCGATTATAAAATATAAATTTTCCGCTACTTTTTTTTCTTTAAAATACCTGATGGTATCTGCAGTATAGGATTTCCCTCCCTTTATTAATTCATAATCTGAGATAAGGAAATTCTCATTTCCCTCAATAGCCAGTTCTACCATCCTGTAGCGGTGTCTGGCATCTGTTATCTCTCTATCTATCTTATGGGGCGGGTCCCCTGCAGGCATAAATAAAATCTTTTCTACAGAATATTTGTCATAAACCTGTTCAGCAACAAAAAGATGACCATAATGAATGGGATCAAAGGTGCCGCCATATATTGCCAGATTTTTGTATTGACACATAACTCAATCCTCCAGAATATACATGCATATATTTTATTATAATTCATTAAGCGCCTGGATTCAAGCTTCTTCTTTCTCCAGGGCCCGTATTTTACTGGTTATATGGCCTCCCATCTTACCTGTCTCTTCTGCAGTTAATCCACCCCAGCCCAGTTTTTTAATCTTTTCTTCCAGGCCCAATTCTTCAATTACCTCCAGCTTTAACTTTAAAAGGGTAAAGTCATCTGTCTTTTTTCTCTTTTTCGTCAATTTTCAAGACCTCCTTTAATTGTTTTCCATTCCCTGCTCCTTCTTATCCCCTTGACATCCAGCTTCACCTGCTTCAGGTACTGGGCCCTTGCTGCCTTCACCCTCCTTATCCCTGATACTCCTGTCCCGCTTGTTAAGTATAATCATGATTATATCTTTAAGTTCATTGGTGGATTCTTTCAGTTCTGCAATCACTTCACTACGCATTCTCTCTATCTCATTATTGCTGTCATTCAATACCAGCAAGAGTTTATCCAGTTCTTTGCTGTTTAGATCCACTTTATTAATCAATTTTTTGTGGATTTCTTCATCCATCTTTTCCATCCTGGTCCTGATGGACTCCAGATTTTCCTGGTGTTTTTCCCATATATCCAGAAAGTCCTTGAAATTATTATTTAACCTCCACAAAAGCCAGCCTATATACCCAAATACACTCATTACCAGAGCGGCAAAAACTGTGTCCGAATTACTCATCAAAATCCTTATAATATACTGGAATAAGGTCACCATACTCCCCCTTTCAGTCCCTTCAATATATATCATCTTATGCTAAAATAATATAGATGTTGACTGAAAGAAGGATACCTTTATTACTGGTATAATACCATCATGCTGATAGGTGCCAGCTCCACATAATCTTTATTAATCAGATAGAGGGTCTCAGTACCTGCCCTGTTATCATCCACAACTACCCGCCAAAAACCGGAAAAGGGAAGCCTGAATAACTGTTTCTTTCCTTCCGGGTTAAAAAAGACTACAATCCGCTTCCATGGGTCATCATTGGCATGTTCCCCCAGATAAAAGCCCACCGTATTTTCAGGTACAGCCAGAAATTTTAAACACTTCCTGATTTCCTCTGTATTTTTAAGCCTGAAAGCCGGATGTTCCTTTCTGAGTTTAATCAAACCCTTATAATAGGCAAAGGTACTATAATAGATAGTTTTCCTTTCCCAGTTGAACTGATTGATTTCATCACCGGCATTATAGCTATTATGGTGGCCGTATTTACTCCTCAGCAATTCCTCCCCGCCATGGATAAAGGGGATACCCTGGGCAGTAAGTATGATGCCCTGGGCCAACCTGTCCATCTTAATCCTGGTCTTTTCACTATCTTCAGGGTTAGACCTGATCAATTTATCCCAGAGGGTCAAATTGTCATGAGAGGAGACATAATTAATGGTCTCCCAGGGTTCAGAGGTAAAATCCTTAATCTCCCCACTATATTCTATTCCCCCCACTATACCCCTGATTATATTGGGCACCTGACCTGCAGCACCGGAAACAAACCCCCTGCCGCTGCCGTCATTATCTCCCTTGATGGCATTCCTGAAATGATCATTAAAAACTGCTATCCGCATCCCCTTCTGCCTGCCTTTGACCATCTGTTCCCTGGGCTCCAGCCGGGATAAGCCGCCAGTCCAGGGTTCACCGTAAATCAATATAGAGGGATCAAGTTCATGGAGGGCCCTTTCCACCTCAGCCATGGTTTTCCGGTCATGTAAGGCCATCAGATCAAATCTGAAGCCATCGATATGATACTCTTTAGCCCAATAAAGCACTGAATCAAGGATGAATTTCCTGACCATCGGCCTTTCTGAAGCAGTTTCATTCCCAGTTCCAGAACCATTGGAAAAGTTCCCATAGCGGTCCTTACGGTAATAATAGCCGGGAACTATTTTATTAAAGGGAGAGTCCTCTGTGTAATAGGTGTGGTTATAAACCACATCCATGATTATTCCTATTCCATTATCATGGAGGCTCTTGACCATCTCCTTAAATTCCCGGATCCTGCTCTCATCTGCCGGATTAGTTGCATAGGACCCTTCCGGAACATTGTAGTAATATGGATCATAACCCCAATTATATTCATCTGCTGCCAGGTCATCAACAGTGGCAAAATCAAAAACCGGTAATAAATGAAGGTGGGTTATGCCCAATTCCTTCAGATGATCTATACCGGTTTTCAAACCACTCTTATTCACGGTCCCCCTTTCTGTAAAGGCCAGATACTTGTTTTTATAGAAGATACCGGAACCGGCAGAAGATGTAAAATCCCGGATATGGGTCTCATAGATAATAGCATCCTGGGGCCTGGCCAGCTTGACCCTCTTATCATTCTCCCATCCGGGAGGATTGGTCCTGGCCAGATCCACAATAAGACCCAGCCGGCTATTTGTCCCTACGGCCCTTGTATAGGGATCAATTACACGATTTATCTCCTTTCCTATCTGAACCTGGTAGATGTGGTAGACTCCGGCCAAATCTCCGGTAATTTCTGTAAACCAGGTTCCCTTTATGTCCTTTTCTAATTCCTGTATAAGGAGAGGCCTCTTATCTGTTTCCCGCTCATAGAGAAGGAGTTTTATAGAGCAGGCTGTGGGAGCCCAGATTCTGAAACTGCTTTTTTCCCTGGAATAATCTATTCCCAATTGGCCGTCATAATAGGGATATAAGGATTCCGCCATTAGAAACATTCCTTAAACTGTTTTTATAAACCCTGGTCCATTTATAGTTTTATCTTTATAAAAAAAAAGATACACTTCCTCTACGGATAAGTGTATTTTTAACATAATCATTAAAGTAAAATGAGATTAACCGCAATAAATATCGGAAAATTCCATATCCACCTTATTGGTCAGGTCTTCTATCTTCCCTGCCGGCGATTCTTCCGCAAAAGCAGAATCATCCATTTTTACCGGCAGCCTCACTATAAACTCACTTCCCTCTCCATAATTGCTCTTTACACTTATTGTGCCGCCATGTAATTCAACCAGATATTTTGTGATGGGCAGGCCCAGGCCGCTGCCTTCACTCCCTCTCGAAAAAGACTCATCTGCCTGGCGGAACTCCTCAAAGATTAGGCCCAGCTTGTCCTCTTTGATTCCAATCCCTGTATCCTGTACTGAGATGACAATCTCTTCCTTTTCTTCCCTTAGACTCAGGGTAATTTTATCCCCTATCCGGGTGAACTTGATGGCATTTGAGAGGAGATTCAAGATGATCCTCTCTATATTCACCGGATCACAGATGATTTCTCTCTTATTCAACCGGCCTATATATCTAAACTCTCTCCTGTTCTCCTCCATATATGAGTTTACGGATTCAATAATCTGCTCTACCAGGCTGACTATATCGCACTTCTTCAGGTTTAAATGATAATCATTGATATCCATTTTGGTCAAATCAATCAGATTATGGACCAGCCGCAATAAGCGGTAGCTGTTCTGTCTTATTATATTAATATATGAGTTCATCTTGCCAGAAGCGGAATCCACTTTGTTTTTGGCCAGGGTAGATTCCATCAAATGCAATGTGGCAAAGATCAGGTTTAAAGGGGTCCTGAATTCATGGGATAGATTGGCGAAAAATTTATTCTTTAATTTGCTAAACTCCAGTTCTACTCTTTTGCTCTCTATCTCGGCCTGCTGCTCTTTTATAGTCTCTTCAGCACTCTTTTTGTATCCGATATCCTCAAGGTAAGAAATGATATAATCAGTCTGGCCTCCACCCCCCAATTTGCTGACCATATTTACCCAGATATAGGTACCATCTCCAGCCAACAATCTCTGCTCCAGATTAAACTTTTCAATCCGGTTATTTATAAGCATGTTCCTCATATATTTGCTTTTGGGTAAATCTTCCTGGTGTATAATATCAAATAAATTGATTTTTATTAATTCCTCCATAGGATATTTTAGCATTTCACAGAGAGCCTCATTAAAGAGAATCATGCGTCCGCTTTTGTCAGACAAAAGAATACCATTGCTGGCTTCCTGGAAATTTAAGTTAAAAAACTTTTCACTGGCACTGAGGTTATCAATAGTGATGTCCAGTGCCTTTTTGAGGCTGGCCTTTTCTGTTATATCTATGGCTGTGCAGAAAACACTCTCTATCTCACCATTTCTCCTGAATATAGGCGTCTTGGTAATGGCCAGTAGTTTCTCTTTACCGGTCCTGTCACTGATCCATTTTTCCAGGCTAAGTTTTTTCTTTCCTTTAAAAACTTCCTGATTATCCGCAAAAATAAGCTCAATCTCCTGGGAAGTAAAATAATTACTACTGATATTTTTCATATTGTAAAACTGCTCTTCCCTACCAAAAAAATTGGCCAGAGTCCTGTTAGCCATCATTATGGTAGATTCATCTTTCAGGTTCCAGAATAATACATTAATATTGTCCATAAGAGTCCTGTAATTCATATTATCACCTTACCAAATTATTCTTTTATATATTATTAATTCTTTGCATATTTAGCAATTCCTTCCTTTAATTCTAAATTTTTTTCTATATTTTTAAGTTTATAAAAATATTGTTTGCAAAACAAAAAACTGTCTCAAAATGAGACAGTTTTTTGTTAGTGCTTATTTTTTAGTGGTATTTAAATTCAATTATTTCTGCATCAAGAAATTCCATACCGATTTCCTTGCTTGCTTCTACCCGGTGATGTCCATCGACAATATAGTATTCATTGTCGACAACATAGACCTTGATTGCAGGTAAAACTTTCAGGCTCTCCAGAGCTTTTTTGATATTCTTGTATCTCTGAGAATTCTTATCGATACTCTCACACTGACCGTTATGGCAACGGCCTACACTACCAACTATCTTGTTTACATCGATAGGTCTTGTTCCCTTATAACTCCTGGAGATAAGCTTGCGGCCATTTACCTGCTCATCAAAACTCTTATACCTGGGTTTCCTAAAAAATGGCAATACACTTAACACCTTATCACCTCTTATTCTTTCTTATATTCTTATAGGTGCTTATTATTGATCTAATCTCTAGATCACTTCTTATAACCCAATTAAATTATAGTACAAAGCCCGGAAAAAATCAAGCCCAGTAAAGGAAAAAATAACTTTTTTAAATTTATTTTATTACCTTATATGAGGGCGAAAGTGAATTCATGGGCAGATAGGAAAGTTCTATAGTAAAATTATCCTTCCTGTTACTATAGCTCACCTCACCATAATAGTCCCCGCCATCAATCATATGGTTATTGTTGCTATCAAACCAGGCAATTATATATCCAGCATCTTCTGCTACACCGTCTATTTGAAAGGATTGATCAGATGCTGCTTTTCTAATCTCACTTTGTACCCTGATTACATTACCTCCTTTTTCTGCTGCAAAAACATAGGGTTTTTCGATCTTCCTGTTTAATAAAGCAGCATAGGCATCCAGGAGGCCATGACCATAAAAGTCATCCTCACCTCTTGCCCCCAGGTCACTGGCATTATTAAGGAGGCGACTCCTGATCTCTGCCGGGTCAATTACACCACTGGCTTTTAATAGTGCCGCTACCCCGCTGACATGAGGAGCAGCCATGGATGTTCCTATCATTCCGGCATAATTGGCGGTTGTCTTTCCATCCTTATAATAACCCCATGTACTCAGGATAGATTCTCCATATCCTCCCCCTGGAGCTGCTATATCTACCTCCGGGCCATAATTGGAATAAGCTGTCTTCTTATTATCCCTGCCTACAGCCCCTACAGCAATAACTTCTGAATAGGCTGCGGGAAAATAGACAGAGGAATTTTCATTTCCAGTGGCGGCGATAATACTTATGCCGCTGGCAAGAGCATCCCTGATGGCTTCCCGCTGGTAATAACTATCATAATTACTGCCAAAACTCATATTGATTATATCAGCACCCTGATCAATGGCATAATAGATGCCCTCAGCAATATCCCAGCTGGTACCTCCAGAACGGGTCAGGGCCCTTATAGGCAGAATTTTGACCTGCCAGTTTACCCCTGCTACACCTATCCGGTTATCGGTTACTGCACCGATTATCCCTGCCACATGGGTACCATGGCTTCCTCCCTGCTCAAGAGTGGTTTCATCTGTCGGGTCATTATCTGTAATTATATATGACTTAATTGACGAGGATTTCCTTCCACCGACAAAATCAGCCCCTGGCAGGAGATTAGCCTTTAAATCAGGATGGTCCGGGATGATACCTGTATCCAGTACAGCCACAATGACATTATTGTCACCTTTAACCAGGTCCCAGGCTGCCTCCATATTTATATTGACCATTCCCCACTGGTAACTGTTATAATACTGGTCCCGGGGTATTGCAGTGGGATAGTATATATAATTTGGTTCTGCCCAGAGGACTTCTTCCCTGCCGCTATATTCTGCTGCCAGTTCCTGTGGATCTACTCCCTCCGGTATCTGATATTTTATAATCATGCCTTCCGGGCTGCTTACTGAACTGATGCTGAGCAGCTTTTCCCCCTCCTCAAACTCCTCCAGAGCCTGGGTGTTTAGCATCGCCTTATATTTTACGATAAGCTCATTCTCCATAAATTCCTTTTTATTTTCCGGCTCTGTAAGGGGTATCAGCACTTTTTGCATTTCTACTTCCTGGGCAGAGATAGGAGAATTCCGGCTTTTGTTGTTGAAACTGACTCTTCCCCGGATGGTTCTTGTGTTGTTTTCTTCACTGTAGCCTGGAGTATTTTCCTCAGAAGAAAAATCACCTGGCAATGGTATTATTAAATCCTGGCCTATATAGATAAGATCTGAACTCAAGTTATTGGCCTTCTTTATACTCTCAATACTTACATTATATCTAAGAGAGATAAAATACAGGCTGTCTCCTGCTTTCACTGTATGGATGAGCCTCTTGTCAGGTGAAAGGGGTATCCTGAACAGCTGGCCGGGATAGATTAAATATGAATCTATATTGTTCAAAGCCATGAGTTCCCCAACGCTGGTCCCGAATCTCAGCGCCAATTTATACAGGGTATCGCCGGGCTGAATTGTATAATTTATATAATGCAGGGCCTCCAGTTGGAACTCATTATTCCCGGTAAGATCAATAATAAGTCTTTCATTGCCTGCCTTAATTACCGGATTTATTAGTATTATAGCGAGCAATAGCCATGACAAAAAGAATTTAAATTTATTTTTCAATTTATTTGCCTCCTATAAACTTAAGCTATATTGCAAAATAATGCTGGCCGATTTTCACGACTACCTGCCGGTAAAAAACCCAGCTGGAGGTAGCTGTCCTTGGATTATAATAATATATGGCTCCACCGGTAGGATCCCAGCCGTCCAGGGCATCCTTTGCCGCCTGATAGGACCTTTGATTGGGCTGGAGCCAGAACTGCCCATCGTGGACTGCTGTAAACTGCCAGGGCTGGAAGATTACCTCCCTGATAGAATCCGGGAAAAGGGGATGGAAAATCCTGTTGATGATGACAGCAGCCACTGCCACCTGCCCCTCGTAGATTTCGCCTCTGGCTTCTGAATACACTGCCCTGGCCAGGAGTTCTAATTCCTCTTCTGTAACACTTAATCTGTTACCCTGATAACCCCCGCTCTGGCCATCCAGATTTATGAAGAGCCTCTGCCCTACATAGAGGTAATCTGTATATAGATTATTGCTCGCCCGGATATTCTGTACTGTCGTTCCATAGCGGCTGGCAATCTTATATAAGGTATCTCCAGGCTGTACATAATAAGTAAATTGCCTCTGTACATTTTTGACAGGTATTATTAGATGTTGTCCTATATACAGATAATCCGAATATAGGTTATTTAAATTCCTTATCTCTTTTACGTTGGTATTATATCTTTCTGCCAATTTATAGAGTGTATCTCCAGCCTTTACAGTATAAATTACATTATTGGTGCTATTATTGATATAGAGCTTCTGGCCGACATAAAGATAATCAGAATAGAGATTATTGTCCCTTTTAATCTGGGCGATTGTTGTATTAAAGCTCCTGGCTATCTTATACAGGGTATCGCCAGGCCGTACATAATACAGGGTTGAACTGGCCGGTTCAACAAAACCTACTATCTCAATCACCGGTTCAACTGCCTGAGGGTCAATTACAGCGGAATCTTTCCTGCCAGCCAGAAAATCAGACAATATTCTGCTGGCTTCTTCCAGGGATAATTCCCTCTCTTCCAGAAACAGCTCTCCTTCTACGGTCTGTCCAAAAACACTTGCCGAAATCAGAATTACTAAGATAAGTAATAAAAATGAAAACTTTTTTGGCACTTTTTAAACCTCCCCTAGATTTTAAAAATAATATTAACTTTAAATGATGGAATAAATGATAAAAGTAATATATTAGTATAATAGTAAATATATGATTACGAATATAATTATATAAAAACTATATTCCTTCCGCAAAAGAAAGTTTTGTCATTTTATTTCTGTGCAGGCTTCCTGTTACTTTTCATTCAATTTGTTCCATTTAATATTGACTGGTCTTTATGTACATACTAAGGATAAATATCAGGCTATATAAAAACTTCTAAAATAAGGTGGTGACCAATGCTGATGACAGTCAAGTTCTTTTTAAATAAGATTGGTTTTCCTGAAATAGCTGAATTGCCGGAACTGGAAAAATTACCGGGAATAGGGGAAAAAATTACCCTGGAAGAGAACAAAAACTATGAAGTAACCGAGGTAAAAAAAGATCCTGAAAGTGATGAGATTTACATCTATGTTAATACAGTTAAATAAAGAGAACCATCTTTAATTTATAACCAGATATATAATTGCCATAAAAAAAGAGTTCAGAAGAAACTTCTGAACTCTTTATACTTTATATTGATATCTGCTCAAACCTTTTGACACCATTGCTATATAGATAGGACCGGATGAGAAGATATAGGAGCAGGAAAATTATACTGCCAGACAATATTAACAGCTCAAAGTCAGTGAAAAGCCCCGGCCAGCTTTTATACAATAAATAGACAAGCAGGCCTATTACTGCCCTTATTAATAAGGAAAAGGTTACATTTAAATTATTTTTCACTGCTGCTGTCGGGTTGGTCCAGTTTAATATAGGCCGGTAGATATCTATCAGTATATCAATGGTAGCCAGGAACAAGGTTGTGGTAAGGCAAAAAAGAACAGCTATTACCATCATTTTTAGTGTTAAAGGTAAAAGGAATAATGTAATGAGAAATAGTAACAGTGAGCCTGCCAGGCAAAAGATTATGGTGGTCAGGATCCGGTATCTGATATTATCTTCTGCCCTGATAGGCAATACTCTTGTCTCCCAGAAGGCCTGCCCTTCCCTGGTGATAGCAGTTGCAGAAATATTACCTATAACAGCAGGGGAAATCAGTAAAGCACTGACTACGAGGAGCAGGTAGGGCTCCAGCTGGGGTGATTGCAATAAGGCCAGGGAAAATTCCCCGGTAAAAAACATTATGCATAACATCAATAATGGTGCCAGCATTGATAGAACAGTATTGAGAAGGAACATAGGCTGCCTGATGATGATCAGGATATTCCTCCTGAGCAGATGGTAAGCCTTACTCTTTTCCCTATAATAAACCTCTCCCCTGCCGCCGCTTCCCTCTTCAGAAAAGGAAAGGAGTGCTTTCCGGAAAAAGAGGCCAGCCAGGCTTTTCATTATGAAAAAGAGGAGAAAATTTAAGGCCAGGAATAAGAAAAGAGCCCTGTATGAACCCAGAAAGATCCTGGTCACCCAGATACTTGGCGGAAAACGCATTCCCAAAAGTTCCAGTAAAGAACCGCTTGCCAGCACCTCTTCTATCCTGACAGGGTCTTCAGCTAAGTTGCCTGTAAATATTTGAGTGGCAATAATGGCAAAGAGCATTAAAATATTGAATATTATTATCAGGGATCTTTTATGGCGGCTCTTGCTGAACATATTGGCAAAGGGAAGAATAAGAATAGTTGCTACAAACATTGGTAACAATGGAGCCAGCAATAGAACGAGGATAGCCATAAATACATTATAGACACTAATCCCGGTATTATATGCATATACTGCCAGGCCCGGGAACATGAGTAAAAAACTTAAGAGCAGGAGATACAAATAAACAGCTGCCAGTTTAGCCAAAACCAGGGCATCTTCCCGCAGCGGTAGTGCTGATAAAAACCTGACATCCCTGGAGAAAAAGAAAACAGAAACTATAAAGGGTATGCCAAAAAAGAAATTTAAGAAGATAGAATTAATATATGAATTCGTTATCAGGAGATGGCCCTGACCGATAGAATCCAGTGTCCTGTAGATTAATAATGATAGATTTATATTTGGAATAATTATCAGTAGTACAAAAAGGAGCAGGAGAAGCCTGGCCAGCTTCCTATTTTTTACCCCCAAACCCTCTGTAGTCCTACCGATATAATCCTTGAGCTGTATCCTGGTAAGGGCGATAAATTTACTCATTTTCTGTCAACTCCATAAAAATATCCTCAAGACTGCTGTCTGAATGTTTTTTCAGGTTTTCCAGTGAATCACAGGCTACCAGTACACCATCCTTTATTATCCCTATCCGGTCACAGAGATTTTCCACCACTTCCAGAATATGTGATGAAAAGAGTACAGTTCCCCCTTTTTTACTGTGTTCCTTCATGATCTCCTTCAGGATTCTGGAGGATTTGGGATCAAGGCCGCTGAGGGGTTCGTCCAGTATAAAGACAGCCGGTTCAGGCAAGAGGGCAGCAGAGATTAATAGCTTTTGCTTCATACCATGGGAATAGGAACTGACCAATTTTGTCAGGGCATCGTAAATTTCAAAATCTTTTGTGTATTTTTCTATCTTTTCTTTCCTTTTCTGTAAAGGAACCTCATAAATATCAGCGATAAAATTAAGATAGTCTATTCCGCTTATGGCATTAAAAATATCGGGATGATCCGGAACATAGGTAAAACTCCTTTTCGCTTCCAGTGCTTCTGTACTGATATTATAACCATTAACATATATCTCTCCCCCGGTAGGTGCCAGGATTCCTGTAATCATCCTCAAGGTTGTTGTCTTCCCGGCACCATTTGGACCCAGAAATCCGAAGATTTCTCCCTTTTTTATCTCCATATTTAAGTTATCCACTGCCTTTTTGCCGCCATCATAGATCTTGGTGACTCCCTTGATCTGGATAATTTTTATCACATCCTTTGTAGTTTATTATCTTTGCGCTTACTGCAGCAATATTGCATTTAGACATTTATCTAATTGTTTAATATAATTTTAGCATCTAAAAGAAAAAATGTCAATTATCCGGGACCAGGTTCTACTAACTTTTCCTTAATTTTTTTAAAATCCTCCCAGGCCTCTTTTTTCCGGGCCGGCACCCTTAAGAGAGCAGAAGGGTGGTAGGTGGCAGTCAAATAATAACCCTTCCGCTCTATCCATTTACCATGGTCTTTTGTAATCCGGTAATCTTTATCAATAATGGACCGGGCTGCTACACTACCCAGACAAACAATTATCCTGGGCCTGACCAGAGCTACCTGGTACCGGAGGAAAGGCAGGCAGGCCTCCTTTTCTTCCTCCAGCGGGTTCCGGTTACCGGGAGGACGGCATTTGACTATATTGGCAATGTAAACATCTTCCCTCTTAATTTCTACTGCCTCAAGAATTTTATTCAGCAAACGGCCGGACCGGCCAACAAAGGGAATTCCTGTCTCATCCTCCTCCCTTCCCGGCCCTTCGCCAATAAACATCAAATCAGCATTTTTATTACCAGTGCCAAAAACCAGGTTTTTTCTACTTTTATATAAGGAACATCTCCGGCACTGCTGACAAAGTCTTTCCAGCTCCTCCCAGCCAGGCATAAATAATCACACCACCTTTACAGCAATCTATTTTATCTGCAGGATATCCAGTATCTCATCTGTGATTCTGTCATGACCGGCTACCCTTTTATGGACAGGCTCTTTTTCCCCCAGATCCCTTAAACCGGGATCTATATCCAGGCCGCTGATTTTTTTCAACTCCTGCAGTTCTTCCTCTCCAGTCCTGCCACCGGCTTTCTGTCCCAGTGCCTGCAGGACAGTACCAGCAAATTTAAATGGACTGGCAGTAGAAGCGATGAGGGTAATTGTATCATCATTGCTACTTTCTCTGTACTTATTATAGACATCTACAGCTACAGCAGTATGGGGGTCAAGGGTGTACTGAAATTTATCAAAGGTTTCCCTTATGGTTTTCATGGTCTCCTCTTCGGTAGCATAATTCCCTGTAAAGATAGCCTGGATATCTGCCAGGGTCCTCTTATCAATTTCAAATCTGCCTTCGTCCTTTAAATCCTGATACCATTTATTTATTTTGCCGGAATCACGGCCTGTTATCTCAAAAAGAAAACGTTCCAGATTAGAGGAAATCAATATATCCATGGAAGGGCTGATGGTCTTCCTGAAATCCCGCCTAATATCATAAACCCCACTGTTTAAGAAATCGGTCAGGACCTTATTGTCATTGGAGGCACAGATAAATCTGTTCACCGGGAGCCCCATTTTATAGGCGTAGAAAGCAGCGAGAATATTACCAAAATTACCTGTCGGCACCACTATGTTGACCTTTTCACCTTCTGCCAGGCCCTCCTTTTGCAGCAGGCTGGCATAGGAACTGAAATAATAAACTATCTGGGGTACCAGCCTTCCCCAGTTGATGGAATTGGCAGAAGAAAACTGATAAGCATTGGCAGCCATCAAGTCCTTTAAGTCCTGGTCCGCAAAGATGGCCTTGACAGCGGACTGGCAATCATCAAAATTACCCTTTACTCCCACTACATATGTATTTTTGCCATCGACTGTAGTCATTTGCAATTCCTGTATCTCACTTACCCCTTCAGCCGGATAAAAGACGATTATCTTGACTCCTTCCAGGTCCTTAAAGCCTTCCAGTGCAGCTGAACCGGTATCCCCGGAAGTAGCTACCAGGATCACAATCTCTTTTTTCAGCTCTGCTTTTTTTATTGCTCTCATCAACAGGCGGGGCATTAACTGTAAGGCCATATCCTTAAAGGCAGCTGTAGGCCCATGCCAGAGCTCCATCAGGTACAGGTTGTCTGTCAGGCCTATAACAGGGACCACCTCTGTAGGGGGAAATTTCCTCCTCTCATAGGCTCCCTGGATTGAATCATTCAGCTCTTCCCTGCTATAATCAGTCAGAAATCTCTCCAGGACCTGTAAGGCAATTTCATGGTATTTTTTACCGGCCATCTCCCTGATTTCCTGCAGGGAAAATACCGGTATCTCCTCCGGTACAAACAGGCCTCCTGCAGGGACCATTCCTGTCCTGATTGCTTCTGCTGCCTCTACACCCTGGAAGTTTCCTCTGGTACTAATATATTTCATCTTCTTTAATCCTCTCCTTCTCACTTTATCGATTAAATATAGGTATATTTACAAAAATAGAATTCTACATACACCTGCTCTTTCCTGCTAAAATTATCTATTTACCGTAAGGGTATTTTTAAAAATATCGTCACAAAATTAAAGAATATGACATATATATACATTAAAATACCCTCTAAAAATACCCACTAAGTAACGCCCCTGAAAAACGGAAGCAGCATGAACTGCTTCCGTTTATTTTTTTTATTCCAGCTGGCTGATCTGGTTCAGGTCAAAGGGGGTAGACTGGTAAACATAATAGTTGAGCCAATTTATATAAAGGAGGCTGGCATGGCTTCTCCAGTTCAGGACCGGTGTATTATCCGGGTTGTTTTCCGGGAAATAATTATAGGGGATCTCTATATCCAGGCCTTTATTTATATCCCTTTCATATTCCTTCTGTAGAGTCAAGCGGTCATATTCAGGGTGGCCGGTAATGAATACCTGGCGGTCATTTTTACTTACTATAATAAAGACACCTGCTTCCCTGGACTCAGCCAGGATTTCCAGGGAAGGATTCCTCTTTATGTCTTCCTTATCTACCCCTGTATAGCGGGAATGGGGGGCATAAAATACATCATCAAAACCCCGGACCAGCCTGGCATTTTTATTGGTGACATAGTGTTTATAGACACCAGAGAGCTTTTTTTCCAGGACTATTTTATCAATCCCGTAATGATAGTATAGTCCGGCCTGGGCACCCCAGCAGATGTGCAGGGTAGAGTAGGCATTTTTTTTGCTCCACTCCATAATATCCTTTAATTCTTCCCAGTAATCTACTTCCGCAAAATCCAGTAGTTCCACCGGTGCACCGGTAATAATCAGGCCGTCAAACTTATCATCCTTTACCTCCCTGAAAGTATTATAGAAGGTTTTTAAATATTCAACTGGAGTATTTTTGGGTTTATGGCTTTCAGGATGTAAGAGGACAATATCTATTTGCAAAGGATTGTTACTCAGTAAACGTAAAAGCTGTGTTTCTGTCTCAATCTTGGTCGGCATGAGATTTAAAATTGCAATCCTTAAAGGACGGATATCCTGATGCAGTGCCCTTTCCTCTTCCATGACAAATATATTCTCTTTCCGTAAAATTTCTGCGGCAGGTAATTTATCCGGTATCTTGATGGGCATTAACACTTCCTCCTCCCTACTCAATATGTCTTATTCTCCTGGTATCTTTAAATAATAATACTTAAGTGATTTATTATTTAGTAGCCAGGGTCAGGGCCTGATCAATCTCTCTTATCAAATCCTCTGCATCTTCCAGGCCGGTCGATATCCTGATTAAGTCTGGAGTGATACCTGCCAGCCTCTGCTCTTCTTCAGTTAATTGCTGATGTGTGGTACTGGCTGGATGGATAGCCAGGGTCCTGACATCACCTACATTGGCCAGATGAGAGATGATTTCAAGATTTTCTATGAATCTCCTGCCAGCCTCCGCACCTCCCTTGATGCCAAAGGTAAATATACCCCCTGCTCCCCGGGGCAGGTATCTCTGTCCCTTTTCATAGGATTCATGGCCTTCCAATCCAGGATAATTGACCCAGCTTACTGCCGGATGTTCTGCCAGGTACCGGGCTATTTTCTCTGCATTTTCGCAATGCCTCTCCATCCGCAGGCTTAAAGTTTCAATACCCTGCAGAATTAAGAATGAATTAAAGGGGCTGATGCAGCTGCCCAGATCCCTGAGTAATCCAATCCTGGCCTTGATGATATAGGCTGCCTTGCCCAGCTGTTCGGCATATTTGAGGCCATGGTAAGCAGGATCCGGTTCTGTAAATTCAGGGAATTTACCATTGCTCCAGTCGAAGTTCCCGCTATCTACAATGATACCACCAATGGAATTTCCATGGCCGCCGATGTATTTAGTGGTAGAGTGGATAACTATATCTGCTCCATACTGGAAAGGCTGGCATAGATAGGGTGTAGCAAAAGTATTATCTACGATTAAAGGTATCCCTGTATCATGGGCTATCCGGGCCAGTTCTTCAAAATCCGGTATTGTCAGCTCAGGATTACCTATTGTCTCTACAAAGAGGGCTTTAGTCTTATCCGTAATCTTATCTGCAAAAGCCTGGGGTTCTATTGAATCAGTAAACTTTACCCTGATACCCATCCTGGCCAGGCTGTATTTAAAGAGGGTATAGGTTCCGCCATAGATTGAACTGCTGCTGACTATTTCATCACCCTCTCTGGCGATGTTCAGGATTGCGTAGGTAATGGCAGCCTGGCCGGAAGATACTGCCAATGCCCCTACACCACCCTCCAGGGCAGCAATCCGTTTTTCCAGTACATCTGTAGTCGGGTTCATGATCCTGGTGTAGATATTCCCCTCTTCCTCCAGGCCAAATAATCTGGCTGCATGTTCTGTATCCCTGAAAACATAGGATGTGGTCTGGTAAATAGGTACAATCACTGCACCAGTAGTTGGATCAGGCTTATGGCCGGCATGGATTGATAAAGTATTAAAACCATAATTTTTCTCATTCATATTTATCAACCTCCTGTATTAATTTGCAAACTGGCTTCCTGTCAGGTTCATTTATTCTTTTGTAAAAATTACCAGTCCGTGGTAATAAAAAACCTCTTCCTGTAATAGAAAGAGGTATAATTCTACTCTTATCTTCCAGGAATCTTCCTGCTGGATGTAGCACCATACTTTCCATGGAAAGCTGGTTGCCGGGTTTCATCGGTCCAGGTCCCTCCACCACTCTTGATAAGGGTATTCTATTCAATTTTTGCTTTTGCTTCAGAAGACCAGTTTGCTATTTCTATCAAGGATAGCATAATATAATTTAACTGTCAAGAGAAAATTTGAATATTTATAAAAAATTTTGTGTAATTATTTATATATGGCCTTCTTCTCTCTCCCCCGTATTTAATATACTTCCAGACCATTTACCGCAACGGTCCCCGGTCATGGCTATTACCTCCTCATTGGCCTTGACCCTGATTATCTCACATTCATTGGCACAGGATGTGCAACTAAAGGTATCAGTATAGAAATTATCACGGGTAAGATCCAGGCCGCGGAAACTGGTCCTCCTGCCAGTCCTTTCCATCTCTCTTCTGGCAAGGATAGCAATACCGATAGCACCCATCACATCATAATGTTCAGGCACAATAACCTCATGGTCCAGTTCTTCCTCAAAGGCAGCCTTGATGCCCTCATTGGCAGCCACCCCGCCCTGAAATATATATTGGGGCTCAAGCTGTTTACCCCTGACCAGGTTGTTCATGTAATTCCTGACCAGGGCCCGGCACAGACCCTTAATAATCTCTGGTTTGGTAAAACCATACTGCTGTTTCGAAATCATATCTGATTCAGCGAAAACAGTACACCTGCCGGCAATCCGGACATCCCTTTCAGCCTGTAAAGCCATTTTCCCAAATTCTTCAATCCTGATTCCCAGCCGTATTGCCTGGTGATCCAGGAAGGACCCGGTCCCGGCAGCACAAACTGTATTCATGGCAAAATCGACAGGGATACCATTTTTTATAATTATCAGCTTAGAATCCTGGCCGCCTATCTCAAAAATGGTACCTACCTCTGGATAGTAAAAAGTGGTAGCAGCAGCATGGGCAGTAATTTCGTTCTTGATTATATCAGCACCCAATACATATCCTATCAACTGGCGGCCGCTGCCGGTTACACCTACACCTGCTATTTCATACAAGCTGCCTGACTCCTTTTGCAGTTGGTTAAAACCCTCTTTCACCAGCTCCACCGGCTGTCCGGTATTCCTTTTATATAACCTGAAAAGCAGTTCACATTCCTCATTAATGGCCACAATATTGATACTTACTGAACCAATATCTACACCAATAAAAACCTTAGCCACTTAGCGACACCCTTTCTTTGCTATCCGCTTTACCATATTTGATAAAATCAACAAAGGCATCCAGCCTGGTCATTATATTTGCCTCTGCTGTCTGTTCATCGATAGACAGGGATAGAATTGGCATATCCAGGTCTATCGATAATTTCTCCAGCATACTCTCACTGATAAGCTCTGGCAAACAGGCAAAAGGTTTTAAATGGATAATCCCGTCAAAACCTCTGTCTTTAAAATCAACTATCTGGCCGACAGATAGCCTGGCATGACCGCCGATATTCAAATCAATATATCCTCCAGCCTTTTGATTGAGTTTTTTCTTTTCTTTTCTGCCAACCCAGGGGAAGATGGTTTCATCAATATAGGTTGAGAGATAGAGGGAGCGCTCTACCTCGGCACCCAGGGAATTCAGAATTTCTTCTATATTACCATTGATAGAAGGCTCCATTACTACATAAATCTCCCCTACTATACCGATCCTGATCCGCTCCTCTTCTGGCGGTAACTTGATATTGTACCTTTCTATCTCCCTTAAGGCTTCTTTCTCCACCCGGGCTACACCCCTGGTATCCTTTATTTGGGAATAGGCAGCAAGGATATCCCGCCAGCTCCTGTTCAGCGCTGTCCGGTCACTGGCATAAGCCCGGACAGTAGTGATTAATTTCTCAATTTTGTCCACTGACTTGCTCATCTGGTAGACAGTGCGCACCACCCTGATTACCTCAGGCCAGGAAGTTTCTCCCTTCAAGGTCAGTATCTGTTTAAAGAATTTTTCATAATCCCTCCAGGGTGGATCCAGAACAATAAAATCAATATCATAACCCAAATTCTGTATTATCTTTCTATGTAACTCTCCATAAAAACCGGCCCGGCAGGGACCCTGCCCTCCGCTAGTAACAAAAATATCGACCCCCTTTTCCAGGGTCTCCAGATAGGTGCCCATGATTACCTTAAAGGGAAAACAGGCAAATTCGGGACTATATTTTACTCCAAGTTCTACAGTTTTCCGGGTCGGTTGTTCTGGCATAACCACCTGGTGTCCCAATAATTCAAGGAGTTTTCCGTAGACTATAGTTGTACCCATATATGGAAATGATACCCTCATGCTATATCACTTCTTTTCTTTAATCTCAGTAAATCAAGAAAGGCTTCTATCCTGGTTATAAGGTGGCTCTCACCGGTCTGCTCGTCGATCCTTAAAGTCATAAAAGGCTTATTCTTTTTCCCGGCATCTATCTCCAGGAAGGGACCCAGTATAGAATCTGGCCCACAACCAAAGGCAGTAATATGTATAATTCCATCAATATCTTCTGAATTAATAAAATGATAGCCTGCAGCCATCAATTTGTTTGTAAACTCCCAAAACATGGGTTTCCGCAAATTTCTGACAAATCTATCAATTATTTCTCCATCCAGCATCTCAAAGGTAACAATCTTTGCCCCCATCTCCTCCAGGCGCTCCATAAAGTCCATATTTATGAAGCGGTCATAGAGATTATAGACATATCCCAACACTCCTATCTTTAAAAAGCCCTCTTCCCGTTTCTCCTTTTCTCCCAGCAGGAGTTTCTCAGTTTTATAGCCCTCCTGTTGTAAAGACCTAAATTTAAGCCAGTTCTGCCTGGCCTTATCTAAGGCTTTTTTTAATTCCCCCCTGCTGACCTGAAAGATATCCCTAAAAGAGACATAATTTTTGTATTCTGAGATATCATCTGTTTTAGCCCTGATCTCATGTGTCAGGATTCTTCCCTTGACAGCAGACAGGGAATTCTTAATCATGTCCGGCAAACCAAGGAACTTTGGACAGAAAGTAATACCCTTTCTGATACTCACAAAACGAGGTATATAGATCAGATCAACCCCCTTTTCCAGAAGGTTGAGGACCTGCCCAACATAAACCTTCATGGGAACACATATCTCTGAAACTGATTCCTTGACACCTTCATTCAATAAATCCCCAGAAGTGGGGTCTGATAGAACTACTTCATTACCCAATTTTTCAAAAAGGGTCTGCCAGAATGGATAGTAATAATAATACAACAATGAACCAGGTATTCCTATCTTCATATACTTCATCCCTCTTTACCTTATTTGCTTTTTCTTTTAGCAAGAGTTCATCTTATGAACCATAAACCCTTATAATTAGACACTTCTACACAAAACTGNTAAATCCTGCTACTTTTAAGAAATTAAAAGGAAAGCACCTCATAAAAGGTGCTTTCCAATGGTAAGTATAACTAAAACACTGGAACAACGGCTCCCTGATATTTATCCAGGATAAATTCCCGTACTGAATCAGAGGTCAGTACTTCTACCAGAGTCTTAATTTCTTCCTTTTCTGTATTTTCCCTCTTAATAGCCAGAACATTAGCATAAGGAGATTCGCTTCCTTCAATAATCAGGGCATCTTCCAGTGGATTCAAGCCTGCTTCCAGGGCATAATTTGTATTGATAAAGGCTGCAGTAACATCAGGTAATACCCTGGGTAACTGGGCTGCCTCCAATTCCCTGAAAACAAGGTTTTTAGGATTATCAACTATATCATAGGGGGTAGCCTCTAATTCATTCTCCGCTTCCAGGCTGATAAAACCTTTATTGGCCAGCAATAAAAGTGAACGGCCTTCATTGGTCGGGTCATTTGGTATTGCAATCAGGGCACCAGCTGATAATTCATCAATGGATGAAATCTTTTCTGAATAAAGGCCGAAGGGCTCTACATGAATTTTAGCAACTGTAATCAGGTCAAGATTATGTTCCTTATTAAAGTTATCCAGATAGGGCTGGTGTTGGAAGAAGTTGGCATCAATACTGCCATCATTAAGGGCCAGGTTTGGTGTCACGTAATCAGTAAATTCCACAATCTCCAGTGTGATACCCTTTTCAGCCAGTAATGGTTTTACATACTCCAGTATTTCTGCATGTGGAACAGGGGTTGCCCCTACCTTAACTATAGTCCCTTCTGACTTCTTATCCAGGTTAAGGATCAGGACAGCTGCTACTATCAATACTAAAATTAATAATATAAATAAAAGATTTTTGCCTTTCATTACTATCAACTCCCTACTCATTTTTTAATTCTTAATATTTACCTGCACAGAGCTATCTGTGATCAAAAAACTTGGCAATTTTATTGCCTGCCCATTGAATTAACTGGACCAGCAATACTAAAATAACCACTGTCTGTACCATTACTTCAACGCGGAACCGCTGATATCCATAACGGACAGCAATATCTCCCAGACCACCTCCTCCTATTGCGCCTGCCATAGCGGAATAACCAATTAAATTAATAGCAGTTAAGGTAACCCCCAGGATCAAACCTGGCAGGGCTTCAGGAAGCAAAACCTTTACAATAATCTGTAAGGGGGCAGCTCCCATGGAACGGGCTGCCTCTATTATTCCAGGATCAATCTCCAGCAAGGCATTATCAACGACCCTGGCCACAAAGGGTATTGCAGCTACAGCAAGTGGAACTATGGCTGCTGTAGTCCCGATAGAAGTACCCACTATAGCTCTGGTAAGGGGAATAATAGCTACCATCAGTATTATAAAAGGTATGGAGCGGCCAATATTGATGATTCCATCAAGGGTTTTATTCAAGACACCATTGGGCAGAATATGCCCTTTTCTTGTGATAGTAGTAAGAACACCCAGGGGAATACCAAAAACAACAGCAATTATAAGGGAAACACTGACCATATACAGGGTTTCCAGGGTCCCATTCAAGAGTAAATGACTATATCTACCTAAGTATGTTAATATTTCACCCATTTTTTAACACCTCAATTACCAGTCCCTGTTCTTCCAGGAAATTTAATGCTGTATTTATAGAACCACCATTTGGTCTGAGCTCAAGTATCAAGGTTCCAAAAGGGATACCCTGAATATCATCAATCCTGCCATAAAGGATATTGGCATCAATCTGATATTTTTTTACCAGCATGGACATAAATGGCTGATGGGTTGATTCACCCTTGAAGGTAACCCGGACCAGGTCACCTTTGATAACCATGTCTTCCAGTCCCTCTGGTAGGGAATAATCGATTACAGTCCTTATAAAACGTTTGGTCAATTCCTGTTGTGGGTCAAGAAAAACATCTATAACCTCCCCTTCCTCTATAACCTTTCCTCTTTCCAGTACTGCCACCCGGTCACATATCTTTTTAATTACCTCCATCTCATGGGTAATCAGTACAATAGTCAGATTAAGCTCATCCCGGATCCTTTTCAATAAATCCAGTATTGCTTCTGTACTCTCCGGATCCAGGGAGGAAGTTGCTTCATCAGAAAGGAGTATTTGGGGATCATTGGCCAGGGCCCTGGCTATACCTACTCTCTGTTTCTGCCCTCCGCTGAGTTCGGAAGGATAATGATCTGCATGGGCTGTCAGGTCAACCAATTCCATTAAACGTTCTACCTTCCTGGCCCTTGCATCGGCTGGAACACCGGCTATTTCCAGGGGAAAAGCTATATTTTCCCTGACAGTGCGAGAAGAGAGGAGATTAAAATGCTGAAAGATCATGCCAATCCTCCTGCGAAAATCCATCAGTTCTTTACCCCTCAGGTTCCTTATATCCTTACCATTGATTTTTATAATGCCTTCATCCGGGCTCTCCAGTAAGTTTAATGACCTGATTAGGGTGCTCTTTCCGGCACCACTGGGCCCTATAATTCCAAATATCTCTCCTTCCTTTACCTTTAAATCTACACCATTTAGGGCATGTAAAACCCCCTGTCCGGTACTATAATTTTTCACCAGTCCTTTTATCTCTATCACTGATTTAAAACCACCTTTCCTCCCATCTACACCTTTTAATGTTTACAGGGATAAGTATTATCTGCAGATAAATGAACCAGTTTGCCGCAGATATGAAAAAAACCCTCGGAGAGGGTTATTTAAGTCCTCTCATCTCTCATTCCCCGAAACAGGGAATGCAGGATTTAGCACCTTACCCTCACGGGGTAGGTTGCCGGGTTTCATCGGGCCAGTCCCTCCACCACTCTTGATGATTTTATTAGTTTATACTTTTATTCATGAAATTATATGTTAGATATTTTAAATAAGAATATCACCAAACAGATAAAATGTCAAGTAAAATCTCTCTCATCCTTAATAAAATTCTGGCAACCAATCTCCATGGGCTTCAATTAAATCATCACACAGGGATATTATTTCATCTATAGATAGCTCTGCAGAAGTATGTGGATCCATTAAAGCTGCCTGGTATATATATTCTTTTTTCCCGGTTAGGGCAGCCTCTATTGTAAGTATATGTACATTGATATTGGTCCTGTTTAAGGCAGCCAATTGTTCTGGCAGATCTCCAACATAACAGGGGCTAATTCCACTGTTGTCAACTAGACAGGGCACTTCTACAACAGCTTTTTCTGGTAAATTAGTTATTAAACCCGTATTCATAACATTAGCCACTATTTTAAATGCTTGATTAGTTTCCATAGCTTCCATGATATAGGAAGCATATTCATTGCTCCTGCTATGAGTCAACTCCTTATTATTAACTAATTCCTCCCTCATGCTTTCCCAACCCTTAATTTGAGCTTCACAACGGCGTGGATATTCATCAAGTGGTATATTAAATCTTTCTATCAGTTCAGGATATTTACTCTTAATGAAATACGGCAAATACTCGGCAAGATGTTCACTGGATTCAGTAATATAATAACCAAAACGTTTCATTATCTCATATCTTACCATATCATTATGAGGAGTTTTTCTTTTCTCTGCCCGCCTTTTTATTTCAGGATAAAGGTCTATCCCATCCCTTGTTATTTCAAGAAGCCAGGCCATGTGGTTTATACCTGCTATCTTCCACTGTATATTTTCTGTACTCATACCCAGGCCTTCCAGCAGGCCTGATGCACATACCTGGACACTATGACAAAGGCCAACTGTCTTAATATTTGTTGCCCTCAACATAGCGCCGGTCACAATAGACATGGGATTGGTATAGTTTAAAAACCATGCATCTGGACAAACCTTTTCCATATCTCTGGCAAAATCAAGCATCACCGGTATAGTCCTTAAAGCCCGGAAAATACCACCAATACCTATCGTATCACCGATGGTTTGTCTTAAACCATATTTTTTGGGTACTTCAAAATCAATTACGGTACAGGGTTCATATCCTCCAATCTGTACTGCATTGATTACATAATCAGCACCCCTTAAAGCTTCGATACGATCAGTATATGGGATGATTTTTGCCCTGTTCTGGTTACAGTTTTTATTTAGATTCTTGAGCATCATTTCAGATTCTTTTAAGCGTTGTTCATCAATATCATACAGGGCTATTTCTGATGAATTCAAGGCCGGTGTCAAAAGACAATCACCTAATACATTTTTAGCAAAAACTGTGCTTCCAGCTCCCAGAAAAGTTATTTTAGGCATTCCTATCCCTCCTGCCTGGTCAATTTCATTAAAACTGCACCATGTGCTGGTACATTGGTAATTATACCTGTGTTGGTTGTTTCCATATCTTCCTTTGCCCATAAATCACGCACCAGATATGTCCCGGATAAACCTAACTGTGATAAATCTGTAGAAAGGTCAGCTGCTTCTTCCCCTAAATTAAAATGGGCCAGATAAAAAGAACCATCCTCTCCCACTGCAGTCCAGGCAATCAAATCACCATCACGATATAATTGACGGTTGGAATGGCTGGAATTCGTAATCTGAAGTACTTCCTCATTGGTGATCAGCCCTGTAGTCCATTCATCGTTATAGCATAGATCCCCTCCAAACATCAGCGGTGAACGCATCATCGTCCAGAGAGTCATAAGTGTTATCTGTTCATCTTTAGTAAAACGTGTATACCGGTCACCTCCAGCACTTCTGATTCCTATCCTGCCTAAGGGTAGCATATCAGCATCAGGCCAGTGTCCTGGTCCAATAAAAGCACTCCAGGCATCTGCCCTTTCAAACATTGCATAAAGAAGATCCCAGCGATCCCAAAAATCATCGGTCATCCGCCAGAGATTAGCATGTTTTGCCACATGGTCTCCTTCAATCACAGGGGTTGGCCCAGGTGAAAGGCTAAGCACCATTTCCCTGCCGGAATTCTTTATAGCATTATGAATCAATTCAATTTCACCACGCCGGTATGGACGGGTAATATCATCAACCTTGACATAATCGACACCCCATCCGGCGTAGAGCTGGAAAATGGAGTTATAATATTCCTGGGCACCCGGTTTTGTGGGATCAACACCGTACATATCAGTATTCCAATCACAGACACTATTGATATCAGCAATATCGGCTGCTGTATAATTTGTCCCCAGAATCTTCGTTTTTTGGGCTACAGCCTGGCGAGGAATACCCCGCAAAATGTGGATTCCGAATTTCAATCCCAGGCTATGGATATAATCTCCCAATGGTTTAAAACCCTGACCATCAGCTGCACTGGGAAAACGGTTTACTGCTGGCAGTAATCTGGAATAGTCGTCCATCACCAGAGGAGTATGGGGATTATACTGATCACTTTTGGCATTTGGTTCATACCATTGGATATCTACTACAACATATTCCCAGCCGTATTGTTTAAGCTTTTTTGCCATATACTCTGCATTGGCCCTTACTTCGTCTTCGCGTACGCTGGCACCATAACAGTCCCAGCTGTTCCATCCCATCGGTGGAGTTTGAGCCAGCTTTTTGGACATGTTACCATCCTCCTTTTTTTAAGTATAATATAAATTTAATTAAATTTTATATGCTCTTATCTCTGTACGCCATGGACTAATGTTGTTAATTCATGTTATAATGTTGTTTAATGAATAAGGTAGGTGAATAGTTTGAAGCAGGAAATAATAAACTTTATTGAATTTACTAACTATCAAGATAAAGATAATAACAGGGATTTAAATATGTACATATGTGGTATAGAAGAATGCAAATCTGAACATTCCTGGGGTCCGGGAGTTCGGGATCATTTTTTAATCCATTATGTTGTTAAAGGAAAAGGAAAATTTATTATCAATAAACAGGAATACCATATTGGTGCTAAACATGGTTTTTTAATTACCCCTGATACAGTTTCCTTTTACCAGGCTGATCAGGATGAGCCCTGGCATTATGTATGGCTTGGTTTTAACGGCCTGATGGCAGAAACATATATAAAAAGGGCCGGTTTAAACATAAACAATCCTGTCTTTTATTATGCCGGAAAAGAATTGGAAGAAATAATCAGAAAAATGATTTCCCTTAAAGAGATTAATAGCACCAATCAAATGATGTTAACAGGCTATTTGTATCAGTTTCTAGCCTATATCAGCAAAGCTCAGACACAGGATAAAGGAAAACATATCAGTAAAAATAAATATATCAAGTTAGCTCTTGATTTTATCACACATAATTACTTTCGAAAAATAAGTATTGAGGAAATATCCGAATATATAGGCCTGGATAGGACATATTTTTTCACAATATTTAAAAATGAAATAGGAGTATCCCCTCAAAAGTACCTGATTAACTTTCGTATAAATCAAGCCTGTAAATTAATGAATAATACTGATCTATCAATCGCTGAAATTTCGCATTCTGTTGGATACCAGGATCCTTTGTATTTTTCTAAATTGTTTAAAAAAGAAAAGGGCTTGAGCCCAAGTAAATATAGAGAATTTAAAATCGGAGTCTAAGGATTTTACTGCCAAATATAAATAGAGGCTCATATATCCAGTTTCTGAGCCTCTATTTCCTCTAAATAACTATTATCTCCAATTGGAGTTTAATTAAACTGCTCCAGTAACTTCATTCACTTCAACAGAATCTTTCAATCTTATTTCCCCAGCCTTAATAAGTGCATTTTTGGTTATAACCGGGCCTATAAGTTCAAATACTATCGTACCTGCAAGGACTATTGTCCTTACCTGGTCTCCATAGGGAGGCGGTAAGATGCTTTTCGCTACCATTGACAATCCAATGGCTACTCCAGCCTGTGGCAAGAGAGTAAAGCCCAGGTATTTCCTGACTTTCTCTGGGGCATTGGAAACTCTGGCTCCAACATATGTTCCGGCCAGCTTGCCGATGATTCTAAATACTATATATACCAGACCTATTAAACCCACAGTTCTTAATACTGAAAGATTTAATTCTGCTCCTGAAGCAGTAAAGAAGGCAACATATAGTGCTGGAGTAAATCGATCTGCAATTGTGAAGGCTTTTTTAAAGTTTGGAATAACATTAACAACCGTGGCACCTAACATCATACAGGAGAGAAGTGATGACAAGTTAAATCTGAGGGAAATAGCTGCTGTGGCAAGTACAATAGCGATGACCAGTGACATCAGTTCTGTTTCGCCCTCAATTTTTTTTATCAAAAGAATAAGGAATATTCCCATAATAAGTCCCAATGCCAGGGCAGCAATAACTTCTATGCTGGGAATTACAAGCATATTATAAAATGATATTGCACCAGTCTGACCTACAAAAGCCCTTGCAACAGAAGTAGCTATTCCAAAGGCTATGATACAAATAGCATCATCCAGGGCAACTACCGGTAATAATGTATCTACTACTTCCCCTTTTGCCCTGTACTGTTTAATTACCATAACTGTAGCAGCAGGAGCAGTTGCTGCACTGATAGCCCCCAGAACAAGACTGAAAGAAAGCGACTGGCCACTAATGAGAGCAATAGCAAGTGTTACCAACACCATTGTAGCAAAGGTCTGGAAAAGGGTAATAGTGACAATGTTTTTTCCCATTTTTTTTAGCTGGTTTAGATTAAATTCACTACCAATACCATAAGCTATAAAAGCCAGGGCCATTTCTGATATTATCTTTAGATCTCCCATAGCCTCCTGTGGTATTATCCCCAGTAGGGAAGGTCCGATTATAAGACCGCCAATCAGATACCCTGTTACATTTGGTAATCTAAACCTGGAGAAGACTTTTGCGGCAATAATCCCCGTAAAGATTATTATGGATATATAAAATAAGAAATCCATCTCCTATAGCTTCAACTCCTTTACTTATTTTTCTTATTTAGTCAAACCTTTTTTGTGTTCAACCGGTACTGTAAACATGATTCCGGTATTATCTTTTAATCTGTCTGTCCCGAAAGGCCCACCACCTGATCTACAGGTAAAGTAAACATAATGCCTGTATTCTCATCCTCCAAATTAGGGACTACCTTTCTCACACAGTCTATGGCTTTTGATACCTGTTCTTCAGGTAAGACCATGAATAGTGTTTTGTTTATAGGTTTATCTTCATTCAACATATGTTTTAGTGCCCCGAAAAGGGGTATCTCATCATAAACACTGGCTAAACTTCCAGCCATACCGGAAGTATCAATAATGGTACCTCCCCTGATACCATTATCAGTCAATTCCAGTAACAAATCTTCAAATTTCCGGGTATCATTCAACACTATAACCAAGAGTTTCATGAACATTCATCTCCTTTACTAATAAACTCCAAAATATTTTAATCCATATCCTAATAAATAATTCCCTCTCTCCCCTCAGTCTCCTGCCTTAAATAATAAAAATCTTTGCAGGAATAAGTTTGCCTTTATCAGGAAACAATATTTATATGCTGAGAAGATTTATAATTTATGGTTTTACTGGCTGGTGTCTTGAGATTTTCTGGACGGGACTTGGCTCTCTCATCAAAGGAGACCGGAAACTTAGAGGCTGGA
>JGI24708J26588_10000430_pt1 | contig 34163 bp, 30 predicted proteins | sample BioPla1DNA2_FD_26588 | JGI IMG/M metagenome (IMG submission 26588) | reverse complement strand
ATAATTATAAATATTTAATTTCTCATTTATTGGAAAAGAAAAACTTACTAGAGATGCAATTTGAAGATGGTATCGAGATTGTTGATTCAGTTGATATATTTAAAGACAATGAACATTTATTTATTTTAGATTTTAGTCAAAGTAATTATCCACATTTTAAAAAAGAAATTGATTTATTAACAAAAGAAGAAAAAGCATTACTAGGATTACCAACCAATGAAGATGAATATTTAAATGAAAAAGATAAATTAATTAAAATTATCCTTAATAAAAAGCACTTATATTTAAGTTTTGCAACTCAGGTCGGTGAAAGAAGGTACGAAAAATCAATATTAGTAGATGAATTAGGCCTAAATTTAATAAAGGGCGAATTAGCTAAACAATTAAATAGCACTGAATATGCACGTTATATTTATGGAATTAGTCGCGACCTTTATCGCAATTTTAGTGAAGATGATGGAACAATAAAGGCACTTGAATTTATTGATTCAAAAAATGAATACTTAAGTTTTGATAATTCTTTTAAAGGCATAAATTATATTAATACTAATAGCATAGTGCTTTCCTATACTAGTGTTGATCGCTTTTACAATTGCCCTTTTTCTTATTATTTAGAACGCGTTCTTAAAATCGGTGAAGAAGTTGATACCCATTATATGAAAATTGGTCTTTTAGCCCATAAACTATTAGAAGAATCTAAAGCCCCGAATTTTGATTTTAAGACCCGATTTGTTGAATTGCTTAAGGAAATGCAGCTTTCTAATCGCGATCGAATAATTATGGAAGGTTATGAAGGTCTATTAAGGAGTACTATTAAATTTCATTCAATTTTAAAAGAAAAAATGTCTTTAATTGAAGAACATGAAGAATTACCTTTAGAAATTAATATTGATGCAAAAACAAAATTAAAAGGGATAGTTGATAAACTATATGTTGTTGGTGAAAAAAATAATCGAAATTTAATTTTGATTGATTATAAGACAGGTAATTCTACTTATAAAGATAAATTTATTGACTATGGCTTAAATTTACAATTACCAATTTATTGTTTATTAATAAGTAATAACCTTAAATTTAGTAATGATAAAATTTTAGGTGTTTATATTCAAAAAATTAGAGATAATGAAAATTTTATTTTTGAATCAGAAAAGGAAGAAGAAAATTATTACTATTCAATTTTAAAATTTATTGGTAAAACACTTAATGATAGCAATAGATTACGTTATTTTGATCCTGACTATGAATTGGGTGGTTTTATCGATGGCTTAGTAACCTCAACGGGCAATTTTACAAAAGCGAAAAGTGCAAGCGAAGATTATTTTATTGAAAAGAAATCTCAAGCTCTTGAAAAAGTTGAAGAAGCAAATAAAAGAATTAGAAATAGTGAGTTTAAGATTCAACCAATTATTGAATCTAATAGCCTTGACGCATGTCTTTACTGTGAATTTAAAGATGTATGCTTTAGAAGAAGTAAAGATTTTTTAGATTTGAATAAACTCGAAGCTAGTACGAAAGGAGAAGGTAAATAAGNAGATGGAATATCATGAATTTTCAAAAGCTCAACAAGAAGCAATGTCACTTGAACCAGGTAATATTCTTGTTTCAGCTGGTGCTGGTTCAGGTAAAACAGCTATTTTAATTGAACGATTACATCAAATCTTTTTAAGAATGGATGTTGCAGTTGATCAAGTACTCTTAATTACCTTTGCAAATTTAGCAGCCGATGAGCTTCGTGAACGGCTTAGAACAAAACTAAAAGAAGATAGTAAGACAAAAGAAATTGCTAATTTAGTTGATGCTTGTGAAATTACAACATTTGATGCATTTGCTTTAAAAATCGTGCAAAAATATGGTTATTTGCTCAATTTGCCAATAGATATATCAATAGTTGATGAAACAATTTATAAATTAGAGTTTCAAAAATTATATGTTGAAGTCTTTGAAAGTAACTATGAAAACCCAAGCGATGATTTTCGTTTTCTAGTCAAGACATTTGTTCGTCATAATGATGATGTTATCTTTGAAGCAATTAAATCAATTAAGGAGGCTGCCGAAGCAGCAGTTGATAAAAAAACATTTATTTACAATGTTAAACAACATTANACAGATNAAAATTTTGATCGGCTTTTTNTAAAATTTGAAGAACAACTTGATGAAGATATAAATCAAATTAAAAAAATATTAAGTGAATTTCCGAATATTGATGAAAAAGAAAAATATTTAGAAATTATCGAATTTTTATCAACNAAAAAAGAATTTGATGAATATGCNTTATATTTTAGTAATTATAAGCAGCCAGATCTTACAAGAAATTTAAGAAAAAATGAACCTGAAGCGGTAAAAATTATTGAAAGATTTCGTCGAGGAATTACCAAAATAAAAGAAAACTATTTTACATTAGGAAATAAGAAAGCTTATTATGATGATTTTCATCGTACAAAGCCATTCGCTAGAGCACTTCTAGATTTATATCAAGAAATTGATGATGGTTTAGAACGTTTCAAATATAAATATGGCGCTTTTCTTTTTAGTGATATTGCACGTTTTGCGACTGAACTTGTTAAAAACGAAAATGTTAGAGCCGAACTTAGAAATCAATATAAATTTATTTTTGTTGATGAATATCAAGATACAGATGATATTCAAGAAGAATTAATTACAAGAATTAGTAACGATAATGTTTATATGGTCGGAGATGTAAAACAAAGTATTTATGAGTTTAGAAACGCTAATATAGAAAACTTTAAAAATAAATACGAACAATATTCAAAAAATGATGGCGGTCGCAAATATGATTTAATTGATAATTTTAGATCTCGTGGTGAAGTTCTTGAAGATGTTAAAAAATTAACTAGTCATTTGATTAAACCATATTTAGGTGAGGAAAATGAGTATGCTAAAGACATTGTTGCAGGTAATGCTAAATACAAAAATGAAGGTCGTACAAACCAAAATTATAATTTAGATGTTTTAACTTATAGTAAAGAAGGTCTAATAAGTGCTGAACAAGCAGAACTTGAAGCTAGGATTATCGCTTCAGATATAACAAATAAAATAAGAAATAATTTTATGGTTTTTGATTTTAAGAAAGGTTTAAGACCTTGCGAGTACAAAGACTTTACAATTTTAATTAAAACAAGAACTCATTCTGATAAATTTGAAAAGGTTTTTAAAGAGTACCAAATTCCCTTATTCAAATTTCAAAGAAATAATATTAGTGAAGATGATATTTTCTTCGCTTTAAAAAATATTGTAGTTTTATTTAATAATGTAAAAAAAGGTAATTATGATATAGGATTTAAACACGCGTTTACAAGTATAGCACGTGGATTTCTTTGTCAATATAACGACGAAAAAATTTATAAATTAATAAAAGGTAATTTAGATGAGTTACTTTCTGATGGAATAATAATAAAAATTAAAGAATTGGTTGATCAATATAGAAATGCTCCCCTATATCAAATTGTTACATCTTTAGTAGAAGAATTTAAATTTTATGACAAAATTTTCCTTTTAGGTGATATTGAAGAAGAAACATATAAATTACAAAAACTATTAGCGATTATTGAAAATATGGAAAGATATGGTTATTCTATCGATGATTTGGTTACTTATTTTGAAAAATTAATAAAAGAAGATATTCCTATTGAACAATCATCAATTAAAAGAGCAGAAAATGTTGTTAGTCTACAAACAATGCATGGATCGAAGGGCTTAGAGTATTCTATTGTTTACTATGCTAGTAATTTTACAACTTTTTTAAAAACAGATCGTAGAAAAAGAATACGATATGATGATAATGTAGGATTTATTTTTCCAACGAACATAGAAAACGGATCATCTCTTACAAAAGTAATATCACTAAATGAATTAAGAAAAAAAGATATTCTTTCAGCAATCTGGCTACTTTATGTTGCCCTAACAAGAGCAAAAGAAAAAATCATTATTGTTACATCTAATGAGGAAAACGATAAAGTTAATACATTATCTGATGTTGACTCAATCGAACATTTATTAAAATTAAGCCCGTACTTGTTTGAAAAAATGAGTGATGGAAAAATCTTAGAACCAAAGCTAACAAAACCTGCATTAATTGAACAAAAAGACATTATTTTTAATATAAATGATTTAGAAAATAATCGAAAGAAAGTCTCTGTTTATAAGAAAACTGAAATTATAGAAGAAGTTTCACTTGATGCTCTTGAATTAGGTANTACTATTCATGAACTTCTTGAAAACATCAATTTTGATACACGAGATCTATCATTTATTAAAGATAAAGGACATTATAGAATAATAGAAAAAATTATTGGATTATCTTTCTTTAAAAAAGCAACAAACGATAATGTATTCCAAGAATACCCATTTGTTGATGAAGAAGGCGGTTTGCGCTTTATTGATTGCTTTATTAATTTGGATAATAAAATCATTTTGCTAGATTATAAACTTAAAAATTTAGAACACCCCTCATATATCGAACAAGTTAAACGTTATGCCTCCTATCTACAAAAGCAATTCAAAAAGAAAATTGAAGCACATCTTGTTGCTTTACTAACGGGCGAGACAAAGGAAATTAAACTCTAATATGGTATTATAAAAATATGGAAGATAAAAAAACTTTAATTGATTCACTTACTTTACCTCTTGAAGATTTTAATATGATTTTAAAAATTTATAAGGTTCATGATGATGATTTTACTTTTTTACGTGAATGTTATGAAGCAATGATTGAATCATATTTAATTATTGGTGAATATAGTGATAGAATTTACGTTGAAAAATTAAATCAATATACATTTATTGGTTATCTAATCCGTGATTTTTATTACCGAGTACAAGATTTAACTCGTGAACAAATTGAAGTAGCAAAAGAAAATGAAGATTTTATCTTAATTTTAATGAATACTGTACTTGATAAATATTCATCACTAACGAATTTTTCATATAATAACAAAGCAATTTATACAAGCGTTGATACACCCATAACATCACTTAATGTATATGCTAATTTTATTTTAAATAAGCTTGATTTATTTAAAAAACAAGATCCTTCAAGAACATTAATTATTGATATGCTTTCAAAAGCATTTGTTCTTTGTAAAACAATAACTACTCTTTTGGTAAATGGTTTTGAAACGGAAGCTCTTACAACTTGGCGGACACTTCATGAAACAGAAGCAACTTTAATTTTGTTAATTCGTCACGGGCTACCTCTTATTGAAGCCTACTTAAGACATATGCGCTATGGAGCAGCCTATAATTTACTTTATGATAAAGAAACAACTGATAAAATTTTTGTTGAGATTAAAACAAAACTAAAAGATCATAATCTTAAAAGTAAGGACATTAAACGTTTTATTGAATATGGATGGCTTTATGAGATAAAGAAATTACCAGAAAACTATGAAGTTAAACTAAATTTCCGTGATGGAATACAAAAAATCGCCGGTTTAGAACAATATTCAAATACTTATCAAAGAGCAAGTGAAGTTACTCATAGTTCTCCATTACTTTTCTATTCTAGACGAGACTTTTTTGGCCGCTTAACAATAGTAAATTTATATGAAGCATTCTTAAGAATTGAAGAAATTTTCTATAATTTTTATGTCTCAGTTATTGAAAGTAAAGAAAAAGAAACTTATGAACTATTAAGAAAAGTGTATTTATCAGAACTCCATAACATTCTTAAACAAGAACGAAAACTTATGAAAAAATAAAAAGCCCTCTTTTCTTTATAAACCTTCGTTTTGCATAAAAGAGGGCTTTTTTGTTGTATTATTTAAATAATTTTAGACGTCTTGGAAGCAACTACCGCCGATGAATTCACGAATTAATGAGTTTGAAGGAACCCATTTTTCATCAAGTTCAACGAAGTATTTAAGCATCCTAATTAATCTTTCTGCAACTGGCCAATATTCACTGTCTCTTTGAATTTCTTCTAAAACAGGGAGACCATTTCTTTTCATAACAGGTAGTTCAAATGGTAAGAATGAGTTATAAACAAAGTCAGCTCCTTCTTGAGTATCATAAATCCACTTGAATTCACCTTTTCGTACACTTGGCCACATGGAAATTGTTTCATGAGCACTTGCGTTACGGAATTTTTTATCTCTAACAATTCGTCTAAGTAGACGTAAGTCAGTTAGAGACATTGGGTTATGATTATCTAAGTTAATTTGTGCTTGTGGCGCGATATAGATTTTAAACTTTTGGTGTTTTGGAATACTATCTGTGAGCATATCGTTAAGGGCATGAATGCCTTCAATGATAATTGGTTGATCATGTTCAACTTTTAAAAGACGTCCAGGTACACGCTTGCCTTGAATAAAGTCAAAGTGAGGTAGTTGAACTTCCTCACCATTAATGAGGTCAAACATATTTTGGTTGAATAAATCAATATCAAGAGCATAAATTGATTCTAAGTCAGGTTTTCCGTCTTCATCAAGTGGCGCATTATCACGTGTTAGATAGTAGTCATCAATAGAGACACGAATTGGTCTAAGGCCTCTACTCATTAATTCAATGCGTAAGCGATTAGCAAAAGTGGTTTTTCCACTGCTTGAAGGTCCTGCGATACAAATAAGGCGAATATCGCTATTTGTTTGGGTAATTCGAACGCCAAGTTCAGCAAGTTGTTGATAATGACGAGCTTCACTTAAGTTAATAAGTTCAATAGTTCCGGCTTCAGTTTTAATCGCTTCATTAATGTTAGCAACGTTATCTAACTGAGTTGCTTGTGCCCATCTATGAGATTCTTTTAAGGTACGACCAAATGTTGGTGCGTCTTCAAATGGGGGGATTTCTCCTTTTAGTTCTGCACGTGGATATTGAATAACTAAACCTGGAGCATAGTTTCTTATTAGCCATTTATCTAAATAGCCAGTTGATGGAACCATGTATCCATACATATAGTTTAAATAACCATCACATTCATAAAAATGTACCGTTTTCTCTGGTCGATATCCTAAAATAGCAGCTTTATCTTTAAATCCACGTTCTTCGTAAATTTTTAAAGCTTCATCATTTGGGACAACGTGGCGATTCATAGGATAGTCTGCTGCAATAATGCGCATCATTTCTGCTCGTAAATCATTTGCTAATTCACGGTCTGCCATTTTGGTACCATTTAAAATTTGCACGAAAATCGATCGAGAAATATTATATGAAAAACGGATATCTAATTCTGGACGAATTCGGCTTAGGGCCATCGCGACTAAATAACGAAGAGAAGTTTGATAAACACGGACTGCTTCCGTATGCTCTAGCGTTAAAGCGACGATTTCGGCATTAAAGTAAACTTCATATGTAAGTTCGCGAACACGATTATTGACTAGTGCACAAATATAATCGTGGCTTGTACCTACGATATCAAGAATGCGAACTTTGGAGTCATATACTTTTTGTTTGCCATTGTAAGTAATTGTAAAACTCATTAAAAATCCTCCTATTAAGTTTTAGACCTTATTGGTTGGGGGCTACTATGGTAGCGGTCGTATCATAATTATAATGTGTTTAAGCCTTTTTTCAAAGCATTATTTCTTAAACAAATTAGTGTTTCGTGTTAAAATGCAACAAGGTGGTATTTATGATGTATTTAATTGATTTACAAACGTGGTGGAATGACCTAATTAAATTCTTTCAAAATAACGGAACTGATATTTTGATGCGTACCCTTATTGCGCTTTTAGTTTTAATAGGTGGCCATTATCTTATTAAACTTTTTATTGCTATTTTAAGAAAAGCAAGCCGTATTAAGAAAAGTGAAGTTGATAGAAGTGCTCGCGCATTTGTTATTAGTTTAGTTGGCGTTCTTTTACGATTCGGCTTAGCAATTATCGTTCTTTTAATTTTGAATGTTAATTTAGCAGGGCTAGCCTCAATTATATCTGCTGGTGTTTTAGCAATTGGTTTATCTTTACAAGATTTAATTGGAAACTTAGCTGCAGGTGTAACTCTACTTACAAGTAAACCTTTTGTAACAGGTGACTTTATTGCAGTTGCTGATAAGATGGGTTCTGTTCGTCGAGTTGGTTTAATTCATACTGCTCTTGATACACCAGATAATCAACGCATTCTTGTCCCAAACAAATTTATTGTTAATAATGCAATCACAAATTACTCCCTTAATGTAACAAGAAGAGGTCAGGTTAGACTTAATTTTTCATATGAATATGAACCAGACATGATTAAAAACATGTTTACGGAACTAATTAATAAAGAAGAACGAATTTTAGAAAGTCCAGCACCTAGCGTTGTAGTTTTTGGGTTTAATGAATACGGATTCGAAGTCATTATTCGTTTTTATACTCATGTTAATGATTATTGGGATACACTTTTTGTTTTAAATGAGGCGGTTATTAAAACGCTTAAAGATAATAAAATCACTCCCTCAACGAGAACATGGCTTGTTCATGAACATCGTAATGAAAGTGATTAGTTATTAATTATAAAATCTATAAAAGCATCTTTCTCATCGCTATTGTATTGGCTATTTGAGATGATGCTTTTTTCTTTATATCGAACAGCTTGAAGTTCAAGGTTTTCGATTCCTAAGCGAGTTAAAAGCTCTTCTTGAGTAATTTCAAAATCATAAGAAAGGTCTACAAAATAGATATCTTTTTTACATTTTTTGAGCGTTTCGCGGATATATTGCGTAAAATTTGAAACTTGATTTTCGCTTTCACCATTAATAAAAACAAGAGTAATTTCTGAACTTGTAAGTTCGTCAATTTCATCTAAGGAATATACATATGTAAAATTACTTTTATATGTATAACGATCGAAAATAAGTTCAATTTTTTTGTTTGTATCTAGTTTATTTGAACCAATATATGATTCTTTTATTAATCCGTTACTTATTAGATATAAGGATGGATAACCATTGCCAAATATATCTAACATTCCTGAACTAAGCATATAGTCAAGAGATCCGCTCATATTAAAATAATTGATTACTATGTTATTTTCTTTTGCATAATTATCCATAACGGGATTAACTTTTGTACAATGTGGACAGTATTGACTTGCAAAATAGAGGGCAAAATCATCACCTCCATTTAATAGAGCTTCAATTCTCCTATCTGTAGTTGGGATTAAATACGATTCACCTTCAACTCTTTCAGAAATAAGTAAATTACTAAGACCAACAGTCTTATCCTTATTGCCACAACTAGTTAGAGGCAAAACAAGTAGAACTAGTAAACTAATTAAATAACGCTTAATTTTCATAAAACTATTATAATCTAAACCATTTAATTAACCAATTTATTAAGAGTATCTTTTTAATCAAAAATATAGTACAATAAAGCACACTACGAACGGATAAGGTAATTAGACCGTAGAAATTGTAATAATTTTAATGTAGAGTATTATTAGGAGGCAAATATGAATATTTGGCATGATGTAAATCCTGAACGCGTCACCCCTGAACGCTTTATTGCAGTTGTTGAAATCGAACAAGGCTGCAAAGGTAAATATGAATTAGATAAAGAGACTGGAAGGTTAAGACTTGATCGTGTTTTATATACTTCAACTCATTATCCACAAAACTATGGCTTTATTCCTCGTACCTATGCAGGTGATAATGATCCACTTGATGTCTTAATTCTTTGTTCATTACCAATAATTCCTTTAACAATTGTTAACTGTATTCCAATTGGTGCTATTAGAATGGTTGATGGTGGTGAAATTGATGAAAAAATAATCGCTATATGTGAAAACGATCCAACATATTTTGAGTATCGTTCAATAAAGGAACTTCCTGAACATATCTTTCAAGAAATACGCCATTTTTTCCAAGTTTATAAAACGCTAGAAGGAAAAGAAACAGTTGTTCATCAAGTGCAAGATCGCGACTATGCAATAAGAATTATTACTGAAGCGATTGATAGGTACAAGCGTGTTTTCGTTGATAAAAAATAATTTTAGATAAAAAGATAATGTAAAAAGAGTGCTTGCACTCTTTTTTTCTAATATATAACTAATTAAAATAATATATAATATAAGCATGATTCATATTGTTTTATATCATCCTGAAATACCTGAAAATACTGGCAACATAATGAGGACTTGTGTAGCAAGTGGTACCAAACTTCATATCATTGGTCCAATTCCTTTTTCACTACAAGAAAAACACCTTCGTAGAGCAGGATTAGACTATATTAAAAAAAATGATTTTGTTTATTATGAAGATTATCAAGAGTTTTTAAAAATGAATGAAAACAAAAATGTNTTCTATATTAGTCGATACGGAAACAAAACATATTCTGATATTGATTATTCTAAAATTGAGGAAGATATTTATTTGATGTTTGGTCGCGAATCTTCAGGTATAAATCATGACATTTTAAGGATAAATTATGCAAAATGCCTTCGAATTCCTATGGTAGATGATGCAAGAAGCTTAAATTTATCTAATTGTGTCGCCTTAGTTTTATATGAAGTATTAAGACAAAAAAACTTTCCTAATTTAGCGGAAAGCGAAGTAATAAAGGGTGAGAATTTCTTATTTGATGAAATTCAAAAAGACTAAAATCGTTCACTCTTACTTAAGAGTGTTTTCATATCAATTGGTGCGTTTTTTACATCAACCTTAAATGTTTTATATTTAGACATTTTAACTAGTCCAGGAGCACCTGCCTTTTTAAGATTTTTTACTTGAGTATAAACAACCTCACCTATATCAATTGAAGAAATGTAAAGTGCTAAACAACCGGCTACTAATAATATTTCATCTGTTGGATTACTATCAAAAATTATTACATGAGCACCAGGATAATCTTTTACATGGAGAAAATAATGTTCCTTTTTAGTTAGTGTAAAAGTTAAATAATCATTTTGTATGCTCATGCGTCCGTAGCCAATTTTAACCCCTTTAAACATTGTAAAATAAGGGATATGTTTAGGAGTTATGAACTCTTTATCAATCTGTTTTTCTTTCCTTAATTGATTTTTTATATGTTCAATTTGGTCTTGACTTGCATTTTCCAAATTTGAACTTACCTTTGTTAAGGTTGTTATAACCGAATCATTTAGGATAATTTGCTCTTTTAAAAACTTAATAGCATTTTTTTGCTTTTTTGCTTTACGAAATAGTTTATTAGCATTTTCAATTGCACTGATAAATGGATCGACTTCAATAATATGGTTTTCTAATTTTATGCGTGTGCCTTCAAGTTTAGGTTGGTAAGTAAGAAGTAAATTAGCTTGTTCAACCATATCTTCAGGATCCATAGCTCTTTTAAGCTCGTTTTCCAAGACTTTTTTCTTTCTAAGTGCTCGTTCAAGGCGTACAGAAATCGAATTGAAAACTTCTTTATAGTTATCTTTTAAAATATTATGATAATTATTTTTTATATAGTTTATTGAAAGAAGAAGTAATTCGTCATCAGTCAAAGTACGTGGATAAGAATTAAATACTTTGTTTGGTATAAAGTCATATGTTTGATTACGTCTAATTATCTTCTTAGCATCAACATTTTTTGAATAACGAAACGCTAGTAAAATCTTGTCATCAGCATCCGTTATTATAATGTTTGCATGGTGCGGAATAAGTTCAATATACATAAATAGTGGCACTTTTTGTAATGACTTATCGCTAACTTCAAAATTTATTTTAAGTATTCTTTCATTTTCTAAGGCGGTTATATTTTTAAGAAGTGCATTTTTGAGCAAACGGTTTAATTCATTAAAAAAGCTTGATGGAGTATCGACTTTTAAATCTGTATCTTCACTTAACATTGCAAAGGGAAAATCATTATTTAAAGCAATAAGTAAATGAGTGTTTTTTTTAGAAAAAGAAATAAGAAATAAATTTTTACCTAACTGCTTAACCTTTCTTACAAAAGTAAAGCGAAGCGTTTCATTTAGGATTTCCGCAATTTTTTGAACATCACTATTTGTTAAAAAAGTCATTTAAACCTCTCTGCTATATTATATTACAATTTATAATTAGTTGGTTATAATATAGGTAATAGAAATGTAGGATTTAAGAAATGAAAACTAAAAAAGGATTGATTATTGTTTTAAGTGGCCCAAGTGGTGTAGGCAAGGGAACTGTTAGAAAAAAACTAATGGAAAATGAAGATTTAAAATTAGTTTTTTCTATTTCAATGACAACACGACTACCAAGACAAGGTGAAAAGGATGGTGTTGATTACTTTTTTGTAACCGAGGAAGTTTTTGATCAAAATCTTAAAAATAATAACTTTTTAGAACATGCTACATTTGTTAATAATCGTTACGGAACACCCAAAGATTATGTTGAAAAATTACTAGATAAAGGATATAACGTTTTTATAGAAATCGATGTTCAAGGTGCCCTACAAGTAAAAGAAAATGTAAAAGGTGATAATCTCGTTTTAGTGTTCTTAATTCCTCCTTCAATTGAGGAATTGGAAAATAGAATTAGAAGTCGCGGTACAGAAGAGGAAGCCACAATTCAAAAACGCTTAAAACGTGCAAAAGAGGAGTTAATAATGCAAAAACACTATGATTTTATTGTTATTAATGACACAGTAGAACAAGCAGCTAAAGATATAGAAGCGATTATACTTAATAAATTAAAATAAAACTATGTATATTCTTGAAGTATTGATTGAACACCCTCGACTTAGTCTAAACCGTCCTTTTACTTATTCTTATAAGGGAAAGGAACCTTTAAGCGTAGGGACAAGAGTTTTTATTAATTTTAATAATCAAAAAATTGTAGGCTATGTTACAAAAGTAGAAGAAACAACTAAAAGTATTAAAGAACTTGAAGAAGAAAAAGGGTTTGTAATTAAAGAAATTGATCGAGTAATCGATGATAAACCAATTTTAACTTCTGAATTAGTCTTGTTATCTGAACAAGTAGCTAGTTATTATTTTACATCAAAAATAGCTGTTCTTCAGGCAATGCTTCCACCTAGTTTACGTCCGAAAAAAAGTTTTTCTTCTAAACCTAAAATTAAAACTCGAACATTAGTTGTTGCATTAAACAATGACACTAATGGTCTAACAAAAAGACAAGCAGAAGTATTAAAAGATTTATATTATAATGGCGCATCACTAAAAAGCGATTATTCACCATCAATTATCGATAAATTAAGTGAACTTGGAAAAGTCTATTTTAAAGAGCGTGAAGTATATCGCTATAACATTGAAGATAGCGATTTAATTGAAGGATTTGATTTAACCGAGGATCAACGCAAAGTAATAGACCAATTCAATGAAACAAACTATGAAACTTATCTTCTAGAAGGAGTAACTGGAAGCGGAAAAACTGAGGTTTATGTTGAACTCGCAAAACAATGCATTGCAAGAGGGAAACAAGTGTTACTTTTAGTTCCTGAAATTGCTCTAACGGACGGGATGGTCAACTATTTTAAATCGCGCTTTACTACAAATGTTGCAGTTCTTCATAGCGGCTTAACCGATGCCCAAAAATATGATGAATATCGAAGAATTAAAAATGAACAAGTTGATATTGTTATTGGTGCAAGAAGTGCTATTTTTGCTCCACTTTCAAAAATTGGTTTATTTATAATTGATGAAGAACATAGTGAGACTTATAAACAAGATATTACCCCATATTATGATGCTAGAACTGTCGCTATAATGCGTGCAAAACTATTTAATGCAAAAGTACTTTTAGGAAGCGCTACTCCAAGTTTAGAAACTAGAGCACGAGCACAAAAAAAGGTCTATGGTTATTTAAAACTAACGAAAAGAATTAACAAAAAACCTCTTCCTAAGACCACAATTGTTAATTTAAGTGATGTAAAGTTAATTTGCGAAAAATCTCCATTTATTTCAAAGCCACTTGAAGCTGCAATAAATGACTCGATAAATCGAAAAGAACATGTAATTTTACTTGTTAATCGTCGTGGTTATGCTCCATATATTGCGTGTCGAAATTGTGATTATGTTTTTCGTTGTCCAACATGCGATACGACCTTAACACTTCATAGTAAAGATAATGAATTAAAGTGTCATCACTGCGGATATCGAACAAATTTTGTTCGTCAATGTCCGCGTTGTTTAAGCAAAAAAATTAATTATTCTGGCTTTGGTACGCAAAAAATCTTTGAAGATATCCAAAAAATGTATCCTGAGGCCTCAATTCTTCGTCTTGACAGCGATGAAGCAAATAAAAGAGAACAAGCAGGTAAAATCGTTAATCTTTTTGCAAATGGAGTCGCTGATATTTTAATTGGTACACAAATGATTGCAAAAGGTCATGATTTCCCTAACGTCACCTTGTCTGGTGTTGTTAATCCTGATATTTCTCTTGCAATTCCTTCTTTTAGAAGTGCCGAACGAACATTTCAATTAATAACCCAAGTTGTAGGAAGAAGTGGCCGTGCTGATAAAGAAGGAATTGCAATCATTCAAACTGCAAATCCTAATCATTACGCCATTAGTTATGGAGCTAAACAAAATTATGAAGCATTCTTTAAAAAAGAAATGGAAATAAGACGGCAAAATGCACTCCCACCTTACTATCATTTAATTGTTATTGAATTAGGTGGAAAAGATGAAGCATTATTAGAGGAAACATTAGGGACAATGAAAGCTTTACTACTTAAAGAACTTAAAAATGAAATCATTGTTTTAGGTCCTTCAGAAAGCGACTATCACCCAAGGTCTCGACTACCTTATAAACGCCTAATTATTAAGCATCGTAACTATTTTAAAATTAAGCCTATTTTATTTAAACTTTTACAACCGATTATTTCTCGAAACATCTTTGACATTTTAATTAATGTTGATCCCTTGGATGTTTGATATAATCTAAATGGAGAAAATTATGATAATTATTCGTACCTATGGCCTAGATCCCTACATTGTAGGAAGAATTGCAAGACAAGAAACTGATGAAATTATTCGCGTTTTAGAGTTAGAAAATGAAGAAGTTATTTTTATCGCCCCTGCTGAATATATTTTCCATCGCGGTGTTGAACAAACAAGCTGGCAAGCTGTTATTTATGTAGAATGTGATACCCGTCTAACGAAAAAAATAGAAGAAGATTTAGCAGATATTCTTTTAAGTGCTACAGAGCAAGTGGCAATTAATACTCATATTCAGTTCGTTTACTTTGAACACGGTCATTCATTTGGCTCAATAAATGCTGAATACCCTCGTTTTATTACTTCATATCATATTCATGAAGATGATGAATACAACGAAGAAAATGAAGATTATGAAGAAGAACAAGAAAGTGAAGATGATCATAGAGGCTATGATGAAGTCTTCATGGGTGATGTTTTTGCAGGTCATGACCTAGAAAAAAGTAAAGACGATAAACAAAATAACTGCGATAAACACGACTAAATAAACCTTAAAACAAGATAAGCGGTATTCAAAGAATAACCGCTTTTTTTGTTTTGCTATTTTAATTAAATTCGGGTAGTGTTAAAATAACACTAAGGTGGCAAATATGAAACAAGTAAAAATAATTATTGAATACCTTGAAAAAATCTTATCGGGTGAAGAAACATATAGTAATTCGATAGCAGTTATCAGGCGTTCAAAAGAAATCCAAAAGGAAGATGAAAGAAAATTAAAATTTCTTTTAAGACAATCATTGCTTCGTCGTGAGCTTTTTATGTATTTTTTAAGTGTCCGTTTACCTGAAGTTAGTTTTAGCACAAAAACTTTAGCGGCACTTTTAATATACTTTGCAAATAGCTTTTTCTTAAAAAGTGTTGAAATTAATAAAGATGAATTTGAAGAGTATTTAATTTCATTAAATGAAGAAGAGGCTAAACTAATTATTGAAAGTAATATTCTACTTGAAAGCGACAAAAACGCGCTTTATCCTTCAAAAAGCCACTATTTGTCACCACTTAATTTGTCGCTTCGTTATAATCATCCCTTACTGCTAATTGAATTTTGGATTGAAGAATTAGGTAAAAAACAAACAATTAAAGTTCTTGATGCGACCAGAAAACCATTTACCATCTGCGGAAGAATTAATCCTAAACTTGTTAAAGTTGAAGAATTTTTTGAAACTAATAAAGACTTTAAACCAGGTGTTTTAAAAAATTCTTATGTTTATACGAGTAAAAAAAGTATAAAACAAACAACTCCATATAAAGAGATGAATGTTTATTCACTTTCCCTTTATGAGGCCAAAATTAGCGACTATATCCAAAGTCTAAATCCTCATTCAGTTGTTTGTTTTGAAGATGAAAAAAGTTCTCTATTTCTTGATTTAGCAATTCAATGTGAAACTGACACCCATATAAGTGTTATTACGACAAGTAGAAGAAGATTTGCTATTTGTAATGCAATTAAACTTAAATTTAAGTTAGATAATGTTGAAGTTCTTTACTTAAACAAAATTGAAGACCTTGAAACATTAGGTAAATTCGATGTTGTCTACTATGTAGCACCTTCAAGTAATTACAACGCTATTAGACTTTCACCTGACTTTTTTGTTAATTGGAAAATTGATATCCACAGTGAAAAAGCTGCGTTTGTTAAAGAAAGATTAGCTAGTTTAACTCCTCTTGTTGCCACGCAGGGATTCTTACTTTTTAATGTAACAACAAGTACCGCTATTGAAACTAGTGAGCAAGCTGAAACATTTGCAAATGAACATCCTCAATTTGCCCTTGCTCTAACTATGAAAACAATGCCTTATGAAATAGATAATGCACTTACATTTACTGCTGTTTTCGTCCGCCTAGAAAAGGATAATAATGCGTAATTTTTACGATTTTACCTTTGAACAACTTGAAGAGTTTATGCCAAGCATCGGCGAAAAAAAGTATCGTGCTCAACAGCTTTTTACATGGATTTATAAAAAGAATGTCACTGATTTTTATAAAATGAGTGATATTTCAAAATCATCACAAGAAAAATTAGCTAGTCTAATTAATTTTAAGTTACCTATAGTTGCTACAAAATCATTAAGCGAAGATAAAACCTTAAAACTTCTTGTTGAATTTGAAGATAAAAGCCATGTAGAAACAGTATTAATGCGCTATAGGTATGGAAATGTGGCTTGTGTTTCTAGTCAAGTTGGTTGTAACATGGGCTGTAAATTTTGTGCTTCTGGCCTATTTAAAAAGAAGCGTGATCTTACAAGTGGAGAAATGGTTGGTCAAGTTCTTTTACTAAATGAAATTTTAGCAAAAGAAGGAGAACCGCCAATTAGTCATGTTGTTGTTATGGGAACAGGCGAACCATTTGATAATTTTACTAATGTTGTTAACTTTCTTAAAACAGTGAATCATCATCGTGCTCTTGAAATAGGTGCTCGTCACTTAACGGTATCAACATGTGGAATTCCAAGTAAAATCAAAGAATTTGCACACATTGGCTTACAAGCAAAACTTGCGATTAGTCTTCATGCTCCAACGAATCTAAAACGAAATAGTTTAATGCCAATTAATCGAGCATATCCATTAGAAGAAGTAATGGAAGCAGTTCGCTATTTTGAAAAAGAAACTAATAAAAGAACAACATTTGAATATATCCTATTAAAAGATGTAAATGATTCGCTAGGTGATGCTGAAGATCTTGCTACTTTAATTGAAGGTACGCTTGCTTTTGTAAATCTTATTCCCTATAACGAGGTTGAAGAACTAGGCTTTAAAAGATCTTCAGATGACCGGATCAAAGCCTTTAAAGATTATCTATTTAAAAGAGGCATCTACACAAATACAAGAAAGGAATTTGGCTTAGATATTGACGCTGCTTGCGGTCAACTTCGAGCCAAAAAGAAATAAATATGAATCGATTTGAAGGAACATTTTGTGCTCGTAGTGACCGTGGACTCGTCCGCCCTCATAACGAAGACTGTGCCAAAATTACTCTTAATGCTGCTGGTGATGTTCTTTTAGTTGTTGCCGATGGCATCGGCGGCTATAAAAGAGGTGAAATTGCTAGTAAAATCGCTGTTGATACATTAAGCGATGCCTTTAGCAGAATTGAAACATTTCGTAGTATAAATACTGCAAAAAGTTTCTTAACTAAGCAAATCCGTCATGCAAATAAAATTATATTTGGTGAATCTCTTCAAACTGAAGGTGAAGAAAAAATGGGAACTACTCTAGTAGCCGCTCTTATACGCCGTAATAAAATGGTCGTAAGTAATATCGGTGACTCTAGAGCTTTGATGCTTAAAGATGATGAACTAATTCAATTAACTCAAGATCATACTTATGTTGAATATTTGGTTAGAACCGAACAAATAAGTAAAGAAGAAGCTCTCCGCCATCCACTCCGTCACGTAATTATTAATGCTCTTGGTAATACACCGAGTGTAAATTTAGATATAAAAATTCATAATTACAACGGTGAAACAATACTACTTTGTAGTGATGGGCTCTATCATCTTGTCAACAATAAAGAAATTCAAGCAATTTTATCTACAACTGATAATGTAGAACAAAAAACAGAAATGTTAGTCGCCTTAGCCAACAATAAAGGTGGAACTGATAATATCGCCGTCGCCCTCTGGGAGAGTGACAATGATTAAAATTGGCACAATTATTGATAAACGTTATCGAATTGAAGATCTTCTTGGTGAAGGTGGCATGGGTATTGTTTACCAAGCTTTTGATATTTATACTAAAAAAATGGTTGCGATTAAGTTTTTAAAACCAGAAACTGCTAAAGATTCGCAAAATGTCGAGCGTTTTGAAATTGAAGCTAGAGCTAGTGCGACACTATCTCATCCTAATATTGTTGCTGTTCTTAATGTTGGTAATTACGAAGGTCTACCATTTATGATTAATGAATTAATTAAAGGTAAGACGCTCGACAGTGAACTTGAAACAAGAACTAAATTTACTTATCTTGAGGCAATCGACATTATGGATCAATTATGTCAAGCTGTAATTGCAACTCATGATGCCGGCGTTATTCACCGTGATATTAAGCCAAGTAATATTTATATTCTTCCTGATGGAACGATTAAACTTGGTGATTTTGGTATTGCAACAATGACAACAATTACACCAAAAAAAGTTGATTCAGCCGAAATTGTTGGAAGCGCCCAATACTTAGCTCCTGAAATTTGTAAGGGTGAAGAAGCAACAGTAAGAAGTGACGTTTATGCTCTTACGATCACACTATTTCAACTTATTACTGGTCGTGTACCTTTTGATGGTCAATCAAATATTGATATAGCAATAAAACAAATTAATGAACCTTTTCCAAGTCCCAAAAAGTATTTATCTTCAATTCCACGTAAACTAGAAAAACTTATTTTAAAAGGAACTAAAAAAAAACCTAAAAAGCGTTTTAAAAATGTTAAAGAAATGTATAATCAAATTGTATATTTAAAAGAAAATCCAAAATATTTAAAACCACATTATTCAATTTGGGTACGCTGGTTTGGTTTTGCGACGGAGGATTAATGAAGGGGTTGGTAATAGCTAAAACAAGAAGGCACTATGTAATTGAAGCAAATAATGAAACTTTTACTTCTGTTATTAAGGGAACGCTTCATCTACATAATCTAAATATTGTCGTAGGAGATAAAGTATCACTTGATAAAGACACTAAACAAATCATTAGTCTAGAAGATAGGAAAAACTTTTTACTTAGACCTCCAGTAGCAAACATAGATCAAGTTCTAATTGTTATGAGTGTTGATAAACCACCTTTTTCACTTTTTTTAGTTGAAAAGTTTCTTACCTATTGTTATTTTGCTGAAGTTAAGCCACTTGTTGTTATTACTAAAGCAGATAAAATTGATCCAAAAGAAGAAGAAAAAATAAAAGAAATAATGGCCCACTTAGATGGTTATGCATGCGATTATTTTATTACGTCAATTAAATCAGGTGTTGGTCTTGATAAATTAAAAGCAGCTTTTTCTAATAAAGTAAGTGCTTTGATGGGTCAAACTGGCGTTGGAAAATCAAGTCTAATTAATGCTCTATTCCCCGAATTTGAACGTGAAATAGGCGATATATCTGAAAAATTAGGCCGCGGCCGACATACAACTAGAGAAGTAATTCTTCTTAAAATTGAAAACGGATATCTTGCTGATACGCCTGGCTTTTCTAGTTTTGAACTGCCAATGGATAAAGAAGCAATTGCCCAAAACTATCCATTAATAAAACGCTACTTTGGAAAATGCTATTTTAATAATTGTCTTCATCTTAGCGAAACGGGCTGTGCTGTTAAAAAAGCCTTAGAAGAAGGTAAGATTCCACCGATGATTTATCAAAACTATGTTAAACTAATAGAAGAAACTAATAAATAAGGAGGCCCATATGCGTAGAGTTCATGTCGCTCCCTCGATTTTAAGTGCTGACTTTCGGTTCTTAAATCATGAAATTGAAAAAGTTTATGAAGCTGGTGCTACCTATCTTCATTTTGATGTAATGGATGGTCACTTTGTACCAAATATTTCTTTTGGTCTCCCTGTTTTAGAATCATTAAAAGGTCACTATAATATGATTTATGATGTTCACATTATGATTAGTGATCCTTTAACTTATGGGCCTAAATTTGTTAAAGCCGGCGCAGACATTGTAACTTTTCATTATGAGGCTCTTTCAAATGATAAAGAAAGAAATAAAGTAATACGCGCGATTAGAAAAGCTGGTGGAAAAGTTGGGATGAGTATTAAACCTAAAACAAGAGTAGAGGTAGTTTTCCCTTTTTTAAAGATGCTTGATCTTGTTTTAGTAATGTCAGTTGAACCAGGTTTCGGCGGTCAAAAATTTATCCCTGCTAGTTTAGACAAAATTGAAAAACTTCGTAAATACATTGACCGCTATAAACTTGACACTTTAATTGAAGTTGACGGCGGCATCAATAATAAAACTGCGAAGCTATGTAAAGAAAAAGGTGTTGATATCCTAGTAGCAGGCTCTTATTTATTTGGTAGTTCAAAAATAAAAGATCGAGTTGAGGGTTTAATGCATGATTAATGTTCTAGCTAATAATATGGTTTATACTTCGCTAGGTTTTGCAATGGCTGTTATCTTTTTCCTATTAACAATTGTTTTTTCACTTTCTAATTATCGAACAAAACAAGGAAGAAACTATTCGTTTTTAAATGAATTTCCTTATGAATTAAGCCAAGGGGTTGAACAACGATTTGTTATATATCTATATTTTTCGCAAATGATGCAAGCCTTAGGATTTGTTCTTTTTGGTTTTTATGCCTTTGTTGATTTAGCCCACTATTTTGGCATTATCCTTATTGTTTCTTGGACACTAACTGCTCTTCTTGGAGCAAGTATCTTCTTTGTTAAACTTCGTTCTATGAAGGGACATATTGCAATTGTTGCTTGTTTAATTACGTTTACTTTGGTTAATGCTGTTTTCTTAGGCATTTATATTTTTAAAACAATCTACTTAGATGCTCCGCTAATTTTACCGATTATATGTTGGATTTTAGCAGCTATTGTTGCATTTCTAGCTATCAATCCTGCCTTAAAAAGATGGCCATTTATGGATAAGATTGAACAACAAGATGGAACAATTATTATTTTAAGGCCAAAGTTTTTTGTTCTTGCATATACGGAGTGGGCAATTATCTTTATTAATATGCTTTTATTATTGGTTGGATTTATAGCATATTTCTTTATTTAAAATAAAAACAAAAATAAAATCCGCGAGTTTCGCGGATTTTTTCTTATTTGTTTTTGGCAGTGCGGTTAAGAGTACGATATGCACGAGCAGACATCCGTACGGTACGGACTTCACCATCAACTTCGACTTGGAACTTTTGTAAGTTTACTCCCCAACGACGACGTGTCGCACGGAGGGAGTGACTGCGTCTATTACCGCTTTTTGGACCTTTGCCAGAAACAGGACAAATTCGAGCCATCTATCTTCACCTCACTTCAAATTTGCTTTCGCTTCGTTATCCTATCATAAGATAGAACTTAGTGCAACTAAAAGATTACATTTTTGTATTTGGGAAGCGAATTTGATATTCTTCTTGGCTAATTAGGTTTTTACATCGTTTTAAGGTTAATTCAAGTAGTTCACCGTTTTTATCTAGTGTTAAATAGCGGGCATGACCTTTATCAGTATAAAAAAGGAGTGTCTTTTTCTTTCTTGACCAAGTTTCGTCAATAAAAAGAATTGAATTAAAATCGTAAATAAGACGTTTTCTTCCTTTGAAGTGCACGATGCGTGACTTATCTACTTCATAATAATTAAATTTTAAAGCATAAAAAAGAGAACCCGCGCTGACTAAAACCCAAACACCAAGAATAATATAATGAGGAACTCGTGGTGGCCAAAGAGGGAAGCCGGGTAGAAAATAAAATACAACTAGTGCTATAAGAAAAAAGATACTATAAATTTTGATAATTTTTCCTTTTGCAGGTTTTATAATCATTATTACCTCACTTTCTTAAATCTAACACAAAAATGTAGCAAAAAAACAATAAAAAACTTGAAACTTCACTATAAATTAGATTGTTTATATGATAATATAAACATAGAAAACTTAGTTTGGACCTTATATGAGTTTATTTACAGTTGTACCAGAGAATTTCTTTTCAATACTAGCAAGCAAAAACCGTGAAGTTTATTCGGAGGCATTGCTTGTTTTATTTGATGCTCTTCAAAGTGATGAAATGGCAATTAAAAAAGCTGACTATGTTAGAACACTAAGAGAAAAATATCGTGATCTAATTATGCACCTTGACTTTGAAAGTGAAGGTGAAGAAGAAACAAGTTTAATTACTTCGGAAACTCTTCCTACTAAAGCCGCCTTTGTTGTCCGTCGCCTTGAAGAATGTGGCTGGATTGATATTGAAATCGACCCTGATACTTTAGAAGAATATATTGCTCTTCCAAGTTACGCGATTTCTTTTTTAACTTTACTTAATGAATTAGTTCGTGATGATGAAACTGAATATGTTTCACTTGTTCATTCAACTTATACAGAATTAAAAATGGAAGACGAAGTTCGTGATGAATTTATGTATACATCACTCCTTCGCGCTTTTGAAAATACGAAAAAGCTTCGAACGGAATTAGTTACTTTAGGTCATAGCATTCGTATTTTCCAAAATCGTCTAGGACGAATATTTTCAACAAACAAGATTTTAAGTGATTATTTTGATATTTATAAAACAAGAATAAGCGATAAATACTATCATCCACTTAAAACATTTGATAGTGTTGCTAAGTTTAAACGACCAATTATACAAATTCTTCAAGGTTGGCTCTATGATGAGGATGCTCGTGAACAACTAGTTAATCAATCGCTACTTTGGAGTAGAAAAAAAGATGCAAAACATGCTGAACAAGATATTATTTATCAAATTAACTATATCTGTGACATGTTTGAAACTCTTTCAAGTATGATTGCTTCAATTGATGAAAAACATCAAGATTACACTAAAGCAACTGCTAGTAAGATTCTTTATTTAAATCATGCTGACAAGACAATTAAAGGTCATCTTGATAATATTTTTAAAATTTATGCTGAATATATCATTACTGATAAATCAATTCGGCCGATTTTAAATGCGATGCAAGATTCAGTTGTGATGTCAACGCAAGGCTATGTTACGCCTGATTCGGTTACTCTACCAATTGTGCGACGCTACCGCGAAGCGGGAGAGCCTCTTAGAATCGTTGATTTTGATGCTGCTAGCGAAATGCTAATGCAAGGTTTCTTAGATGAAACCCGCAATATTTTTAATGATGCTCGTGTGTGGGATTTTATGGAAATGTCTTTTGGCGACGATAGCGAAATTAATGTTAAAGAAATTCCTCTTCCAGATTACGATGCTTTTATTTTATTAATCTTAGCCACTTTAAAAACAAATGATGAACAATGTTTTTATACGGTTGAAAAATTAGAAGGACAAGTACATTCTTATGGATTTAGCTTGCCAAACTTACTTTTTAAACGAAAGGAACTTGAAGCCTAATGGGAACTGAACAAATTTTACAATTATCGCGGCAAGATCAAGATGAATTTGCTCGCGTTGTTAACAACTTACTTTTATCATCTTTTTGTGTACGGGATTATTATGATCGCCGGGAAAAGACGATAAAAATTAATCCTGATTTTCGTTTTCTTGAACGACATTATGATTTAATTAATGACTATCTCTCTTTTAGTGGTTGGACAGTAGAAAAAGATCTTATCAGCGGCGTTTTTAATTTAATTAATGAATATGGTCAAAACCGTATTCGTTTTGACCGCGAAGTATCATTAATTCTTTTTGTCTTACGCCTAATTTATGAAACAGAACGAACAGAATCTAATCAAAGTAGCGATAGTTTATATCTAACCACGCCATTTGTATTAAAGGTAATGCATAATCGCGGTATTCAAATGCCAGGGAAAAGAGTTAATGGTCGCCTTATTGGACGCTCATTAAGAATACTTGCTCAACATAATGTTATTGATAAAGTAAGTGGTAGTTATGATGAAGGAAATGTTTCTTTCTATTTACTACCCTCGATTTTATATGCTGTTGATTCAGAAAAAATTGTTGCAATGAGTAATGCGTTAGAAGAATTAGCAGCACGCGACAAACTTACTGACTCTATTAGTGAGGAGGATGAAGAATGAAACTCTTACGAAAAGTTAAAATTATAAATTGGCACTATTTTTGGAATGAAACAATTAATATCGAACCAATCGTCTTTTTAACTGGTCTTAACGCGAGCGGTAAATCGACTTTAATTGACGGACTTCAAGTTATCCTTTTGGGTGATACAAGTGGTCGCTTCTTTAATAAAGCAGCGATGGATAAAAGTAATCGAACTCTAAAAGGATATTTACGCGGTGAACTTGGTGATACCGATGATGGCGGTTTCCACTATCTTCGTAACGGTCGCTTTACAAGCTATCTTGCCCTTGAATTTTATGATGATATAAATGACGTCTCCTTTACATTAGGAGCTGTTTTTGATTCTTATGAAGACGGCACTAATGATCATCGCTTCTTTCTTTTAAACGATAAGATTCCAGAAAACGAATTTATCGTTGATGATTTACCTATGGAGTACAAAGATCTTTCACAGTTCTTTAGTGAAAATTATCCAAATAAATATACATTTTTTGATAGTAATCGCCAATATCAAGATGCACTTAAACGTCAATTAGGCGGATTAAAAGATCGCTATTTCTCTCTTTTAAAGAAAGCAGTTAGTTTTACTCCAATTACTGATATTACGACATTTATTACTGAATATGTCTGCGATCCACAACAAAATATTGACATTATTCCAATGCAAGAAAATATTCTCCAGTATAAGAAACTTGAAGATGAAGCTCTTGTTATGAAAAAGCGTGTTGAACGCTTAACTGAAATTAAAGACACATACGATCTATATTTACACAATAAGAGCAATATGGCGCTTTTTGAATATATTATTGAAAAAGCCACTTATCAAAATGATAAAAACCGCCTTGATAGTTATTTAACTCAAATTGAAAATGCTAAAAAGCGTCTTGTTAATCTTGAAAGTGATTTAGCAGATGTTGATGTAAATATTGCTGAACTTCGCCGCAGAAAAATGCGTCTTATTCAAGAAAGTGCAACTGACTCTACCTATAAGATTACTGATGAGTTAATGGAGCAAAAAGAAGCAACGAAAAAGAAAATTGCTGAACTTGAATTCGCCAATTTAAGTATTAAAAATGATCTTGAACAATATATAACTCGCTTTAGTATTGTTGCTAAGGAAATTAGCGAGATGCTTGAAACATTTAATCTTGATCTTCTTTCAAGAGATGATCGAAGTGAAATTGAAGCCTTAAACAATAGTGCTCTTACAGTAATTAGCGAATCACAAAAACTAAAAGATATCGGGTTAAATGATCTAACAAAGCTAGATTCAAAAGCACTTAATGTTTGGCGAGATGCTCTTCAACTATTTAAACAAAGAGTTAGTGCTCTTTTTATCTCACTTGCTAGAACAATTAATAAAATTGAAGAAGAAAACGCTTATGCTAAGCAACAAGAAATTGACCTTCGTCACGGCGGGAAAGCCTATGAGCGCTCGCTAGTTCAAATTCGAAACGAACTTCAAAATGAACTAAGCTCGCGTCATAACCGTAAAATTGAAGTAATGTTTTTTGCTGATTTAATCGATATTAAAAATCCAAAATGGACAAATGCGATTGAAGGCTTCCTATATAGTCAAAAGTTCAATTTATTTGTTGAACCAGAATATTATTTAGAAGCTTATAACATTCTTCGTGGTTTACTTGATCGCTATCACTATTATGGGACAACCCTTGTTGACCAAGAACGAATTATTGAGCGCCGTTTTGAAGCCTATAAGAATTCTTTAGCAGAAGAAATTATTACCGATCATCTTGGCGCAGAAGCTTATACAAACTTCTTAATTGGCCGACTTCAAAAATGTGCAACGATTGAAGAAGCAAGAGCTTCTGGAAATGGAATTACAGCCGATTGTGACCTTTATCGAAACTTTAGTTTTGGTAAATTAAATCCTCGTCTATATACACCCTCATTTATTGGTAGAGCGGTAGAAGAGGCACAAATTAACCAAAAACGGCTTGAAATTGAAGAGCGAACCCGTTTAATTAATAACTACAAAAAATTATATGAGTTAATTTCTCGTGCTAATAATTTAGAAATCATTAACACAAACGAAATTAATAATATTGCTAATTTCATCGAACGCTTAATGGAACTTAATCCACTTAAAGAAACGCTAGTTTATCTAGATAGTGAGTTAGCTAAGCATGACTTAAGTCAAATTGAAAGTCTTCAAAAGCGAATTGATTTAATTGATGAAGATACTGCAACCCTAGAAGAAGAAAAGAATGCGCTATTTGAAGAGCGAGGTAAATTAAACACCCAAATTAATACGCTTTTAAATGATCGCATTCCAGAAGTAGAAGCAGTATGTAAAGAAAGGCTTGAAAAAATTAATCAAGAATTTGATGTTTTCTTTGTCAATGATGTAGCAGAACCTGCTTTTAAAGAATTAGAAGAAAAAGGTATGAGTCCGATTGATATTAATACGGAATATCGTGTTAAGTTTGGTCATGCACAATACTTAGTTAATAACGTCTTTACGCAACTTGTAAAATTACGAAGAGAATATACGCTTGATTATCGTCTTACCTATGATACAAACTCAACCGATAATGTCATCTATGATGATGAACTAAATGATTTAAAAGAAGTTAAACTACCAGAATATGAAGTTAAAATTCATGATGCTTATCAAAAAGCTGTTAAACAGTTTAAAGATGACTTTATTAGTAAGCTTCGTAACGCAATCGAAACGGTTGAAGATCAAATCATCGAACTAAATGATGCCTTAAGTGCTTCTACATTTGGAAATGACTCTTATTATTTCACTGTTAATCCAAGTGCAGTTTACCGTAAATATTACGACATGATTAAAGATGATCTTCTTCTAGAAGTCACCGATAACGATAGTGCCTTCTTTGAAAAATATGACGATGTTATGAAAGATTTATTTGCTCAAATTGTCTTAAGTAGTAAATCTGGTGATCAAAACGCTGCCGTTCTTGCTAATGTTGAACGCTTTACAGATTACCGAAATTATCTTGACTTTGACTTAATAGTTAAAGATAAGACTGGACAAACTCAACGTCTAAGTAAAATGCTTAAGAAGAAGTCGGGTGGCGAAACACAAACTCCATTTTATATTGCAGTTCTTGCCTCATTTGCTCAACTCTATCGCGTTAATGATGGCGGAGAACTTGGTAATACTTCACGAATTATTATCTTTGATGAGGCGTTCTCTAAAATGGACAGCGGAAGAATTAAAGAATCAATTCGTCTCCTTAGAAAATTTAACTTACAAGCAATCTTATCTGCTCCAAGTGATAAAGTAGCAGATATATCTGAATTAGTTGATGAAACGCTCGTTGTCTTGCGTGGACGGAAGGCAAGTAGCGTTCACTTATACGCTGAATTAGATAAGCTTACAACAAAATAAAAAGAAAAGACCTTTATGGTCTTTTTTTTATGCTACAATGATAGAGGAGAGAAAACATGAACATCCATAATGCATTGTCGACGCTAATAAAAAAGCGGCAACGTACGATGATAAAAGTTTATTTATTTGGACTTATTGGTGTTGCAATAGGCGTATTTTTATATGCTATTTTTAAGGGTCTAAATTATTATGGCTTAATTACCACTAGAGATGATGCTCTTTCTAGGGGGCTATTAATTATGGCTTTTACACTTTTATGCTTAGCTTTATATATCGTTTTCTTTGCTCTTTACTACATTAGCAAACAGCGAATAATGCTAGAAGAAATAAGAAAAGTTCTTAATCCAAATATCGTTATGCATGATATTAGTAAGGAGAAAAATAAAAAAGCTGTTATTTCTGAAATTTATCGTCATTTTCTTGAACTTTTTGATATAAAAAATGCCACACTCCAACGTACATACGAGATTTCATATTTAAATAAAATCTTTTATTTACTTTCGTTTTATTTAGAAGATAAAAAACTTGTTACTGCCCTATTTCTTAAAAAAGAAGAAAGTAATGAATACATTGTTATTCGCAATGATACATTCCCAACGCCACGCAATTTTAGAAGTGAAAAAGTTATTCAATTCGATCATGTAAAAAAAGGCGATTTTGCACTATTTACCAATGAAATGCGCAATATTAACAGAGTTAATGAGACAGTTTTAAATGGAGTAAAAGAATTTTCTAAAGGTTTAAAAACGCCATTCGCTCTAGTTAGTTCACCTTCGTATTACGCCCTTTTAATTGCTCCGCGTTTTAAAGAAAAACACTTAATTCTTCTTGAAAAATTAGATAAAGAAACCCTTTATCAAATTAAACAAGAAATGGATTTATTAGAATTAGGAATAGTCTATTTATTAAAAAATCCAATTTAGAAAAGAAAGGAAGGAATAATGAGTAAACAAATTGTTGCAATGATTTTAGCAGGAGGTAAAGGTACACGCCTCTACGAGCTCACAAAAAAGAATGCTAAACCTGCTGTATTTTTCGGTGGGAAATATCGCATTATTGACTATGTAATGTCAAATTGTTCAAACTCAAATATCAATACAGTTGGTGTTTTAACACAGTATGAAAGTATTGATTTAGCAGGCTATATTGGTAACGGCGAAAAATGGGGACTAAACGGTGTTCGCTCTTCTGCAGTTGCTATTGCGCCCAAGCAAACCGAAGAAGGAAGTAACTGGTTTGTTGGAACAGCGGACGCTATTTTTCAAAATATTGCCTTCCTAGATTCTCAAAACCCTGAACATGTTCTAATTCTCTCAGGTGATCATATTTATGAAATGGATTATCGAAAAATGTTAAGTGTTCATCTTGAAAAGAAAGCTGACTTAACAATTTCCGTCTTAAATGTAACGCTTGAAGAAGCAAGTCGCTTTGGCATTATGAGCGTTGATGATAATGACCGTATTATTGAATTTGAAGAAAAACCTAAAAAACCAAAATCAACCTTAGCAAGCATGGGAATATATATTTTTAAATATAAAACACTTCGAGCAGAACTTTTAAGCGATAGTGTTGATCCAAATAGCGAACATGATTTTGGAAAAAATATTATTCCAAACATGCTTGCTAAAAAAAGACGTGTATTTGCTTATCAATTTGATGGATATTGGAAAGATGTTGGAACTATTAAGTCTCTTTGGGAAGCAAATATGGATTTAATTGAAATGGTTGATGAACCTTATTTTGAAACAATTCGTTCGCGCAGTAAGATTTATGGTGAAGACACTCATAGTGTCCCTCATTACGTTGGAAGAGAAGGCCATGTTACGCAATCAATTGTTAATCAAGGCGCAATTATTTTAGGTACGGTTCATCATAGTGTAATAAGTAATGAAGTGATAATTGAAGAAGAGTGTCTTATTACAAATAGTGTGATTATGCCTGGCGTTACCGTAAAGCGTGGGGCTAAACTTCATAATGTAATTGTTGCACCAAATATTACAATTGCAGAAAAGCGTGAAGAAAATTTAGGTAACGACGAAATCGTCTTGGTGCATAAATAGGAGGGAATATGGCTAATATTTTAGGAATTTTAAATTTACACCACTCACCTGAACTAGGTCCATTAACGAAACGAAGAAGTATTGCTTCAACAAGTTTTCTTGGTCGTTATGCTTTTATGGACTTTATGCTTTCAAATTTTTCAAACTCAGGTATTGATATGGTTGCTACTTTAGTAAAAAAGCATCCTCGTTCAATTTTAAAACACCTTGGTTCACGAAATATTTGGAATGTTAATACTAAAAACGGATTTGAAGTTATCGCCTATAACGAACAAGGAATTAAGTTTGGTGAACGCTATAATACGGATATTGCAAATATTTTAGAAAACAAATGGATTTTAAGACAAGCTAATCCTGATTATGTCATAATTGCACCAACACACTTTATTGCACCAATTGATTTTAGACCTGTTATTGAAAATCATATTCGTAATAACGCAGAAATTACAATGATGTATAAAGAAGTTGATAATGCTCGCGAACATTTTATTGATGCTTCAACATTTACGATAAATAATGATGGCTTAATTACAAATATTGCTCAAAACAAGGGTGCTTTTGACCGTGTTAATGTTTCAATGGAAACTCTTATTATTAATATGGATAAGTTTAAAGAACTATTAAAAGAAGCAAAAAATCTAAGTGCATTCTTTTCGATTTATGATGTTATTGCTTATCGACTTGGATTAGGAGAACGTTTTCATGCTTATGAATATCGTGGTTATTTACGCTCGTTTGATTCTCTTGATCATTACTTTGAATATAGTTTTGAACTACTAAATTACACTATGCGAAAAGAACTATTTTTGGAACATTGGCCAATTTATACAGTAACGCACGATACTCCACCTGCAAAATATGATGAATCAGCATATGTTCGTAATTCATTTGTCGCTAATGGAAGTAAAATTGCAGGAACTGTAACAAATTCAATACTATCTCGTTATGTTCATGTTTTACCAGGAGCTAAAATTGATAAATGTATCATTTTAACTGATTGTGAAATTGGGCCAAATCGTGAATTAGAGTACTGTGTAATTGATAAGGCAGTTAAGGTTACAAAAATTAAAGAAATTAGAGGCACTGTTAATAATATTGCCTATATTAAGGAAGGAGATATAGTCTAATGAAAATTTTAATGGTTACAAGCGAGTCTAACCCATTTGCAAAAACGGGAGGTCTTGCTGATGTTGTGTATGCACTTAGTAAAGAACAAGCTGTTTTAGGACATGAAGTAAGTATCGTATTACCAAAATATGGTTCTTTGATGCAAACTGAAAACTTACAAATGCGATTTATTGCTAGTGTTCCTGTTTCTCTTGGTTGGAGAGAACAAGTAGCAAAAATCTTTAAAACAGTATTAGATGGAATTACCTTTTATTTTGTTGATAATGAATACTATTTTGCTCGTGAAGGTCTTTATGGATACTACGATGATATGGAACGTTTTGCTTTCTTTACTCTTGCGGTAAGAAATATGCTAGAAGTAATTAAATTAAAACCAGATATCATTCATGTTCATGACTGGCAACCTGGTATGTTACCTGTATTAATTAAAAAGCAAAATAAAGATCAACCATTTTATAAAAAGATGAAATTTGTTCTTACAATTCATAATCCTGCCTTCCAAGGAATGTTTGATCCTAATTTAATTGTTGATTTTTATGGCTTGCCAATTAGGCTATATGATAATGGTCTTCTTAGATTTAATGATCGAGCGAGTTCTTTAAAAGCTGCAATTATGACTGTTGATAAAATAACAACTGTTTCACCAACTCATGCTAGTGAACTTCTAACTCCAGAAGGTTCTAAAGGTCTTGACCCAATAATTAATCTACGGCGTGATGATTTTGTAGGAATTCTCAACGGCATCGATTATCAAGAATTTAACCCACTTAAAGATCCTAATCTACCACTTAATTTTTCTAACCGTTCGCTTAATCGTAAGGAACAACTAAAGAAACTATTATTTGAAGAATTAAATATTGATTATCATGGACAAGCTTTATACGGGATGGTTTCGCGTTTAACTTGGCAAAAAGGCATTAATCTTGTTTTAGAAGCAGCCGAACTAGTTTTACAAAAAGGCGCGAGTGTCGTTATTGTTGGAAGCGGCGAATATGGTTATGAACAAGAATTTGAAAGACTTCGTGCTAGATATCCAAATACAATGGCTATCTATATTGGCTATAACAATCAACTAGCACACCGTGTTTATGCTGCAAGTGATTTCTTCTTTATGCCATCATTATTTGAACCATGTGGTATTGGGCAAATGATTGCGATGCGCTACGCCACTCTTCCAATTGTTAGAAGAACAGGCGGACTCAACGATACTGTAATTGGTTATGATGGTCAAAACGAAGATGAAGCTACAGGTTTTGTCTTTGATGAATACAATCGTTATTGGATGAATCTAACAACATTATTTGCGCTTGAAATTTATCAAGATAAAGAACTATTAAAGAAGCTTCGTCTTAATACAATGCGAGTCGACAACAGATGGGAAAAATCGGCTAAAGAGTATATTGCGTTATATGAGGAAGTTGTAAAATAACTTCGTTTTGCAATATTTAACCTAAATTTGCATAGTTTTAATTATATAAAAACGATAAATCACTTTTAAAAAAATCTGATTTGAACGGAGAATAGATATGAGTATTTTAAATAGAAAACTTTTAAGGGAAGCTTTAAAAAGAAAAAAACCTTACGATCCAGATAAAAAATATGATTATAAGAAAATGAGAGAAGAAGCTGATAAAGTTTTGATTAAACCTTTTGATGTACCAGAAGGAATAACTTTAAAACGATTTAATTTAAATAAAAGTGCTTTTTTATTGATGACAAAGGAATCTAATCCAAAAGATAAGATAATTTATCATATTCATGGAGGAGGATTTTCAGGTGGAAATATTGAAAGGAATATACCCTATTTAACATATGTAGTTGATAAACTTGGATACAATATAATCGGAATTAATTATCCGCTTGCACCAGAACACCCATTTCCAGAAGGACTTTATGAGTGCGTTAAAGGATATGAGTATCTTTTAAAAGAATATGATGGCAAAAACATCGTTTTAATTGGTGGAAGTGCTGGGGGTAATCTTGTTCTAGCTACTTTACTTAAAATAAAAGAAAAGAAATTACCAATTCCTGGATTAGCATTTCCCTTATCAGCATGCTTACAATTTGATCAACAATTAGAAAGCTATACAAAAAACGAAAAGACTTGTGTTCTTACAAATTCGATAATTAGACAAATAGTTGATACATATCTATTAGGAGATGAAAAATTACNAAAAAATCCTTTTGTTGCACCACTTTACGGCGATTTTGCAGGGTTATGTCCTATTTATATCTTTGTTTCAAAGTCAGAAATTCTTTATGATGATAGTGTATTAATGTATAAAAGACTTCTTGAACAAGGAGTCAAAACAAAACTCTTTGCTAGACGTGGTTTAGTTCATGTTTGGGTTTGTAATATTAATTTAAGAGAAGGGCGACGCGATCTTAGAGTAATTAAAAGACTAATTGATAAAACACTTAAATAAGATTAGTATTAATTTAAGGAGACAAATTCATATGAAAATAAAAAAGAGTATATTTTTGCTAATTATAAGCATATTGATTTTAGGATGTCAAAATGATGAACCTCAAATTAGTTCTAACAATCTATCGACTACAACAACCGAATCAATTGAGGTAGTTGAAAATGAAGCACAAATGGTACTTCTTTTTGGTCAATCTAACATGGTTGGATACACTCGTTTTAGTTATTTGTCGACTAATATGCCAGATAAAGTTGAAGAATATACTACAGGTTATGAAGATGTAAAAATTAATTTTAATTTAGGCGGTGGAAATACATCAAATAATGAATTTGTCCCAGTTAAATTAGGTCAAGGCCGTACTGAGGAAAGTTTTGGTCCTAAAAGAATGCATTGAATGATTGCAATTCGTTCTTTACTTGAAAGAGCATGACAAATTCTAGCAATGCGATCTAAATCGTTGCGATTTGCAACCGAGTAAGAAGGATGTTTCATCTTACTTAGCAAATCTGTTTTTGCGTATATTTTTTTCATAAATTAATTATAATACAAAAATATTTAAAATAGATATCAAAAAATGAAACTATTTTTTTTAGACGTTTTTTTGATTAAATTTCTATTTTTAATTATTCCATAAGATTGTATAAAAATGCGTATGTTTTAATTATAATA
>JGI24708J26588_10000429_pt1 | contig 34240 bp, 26 predicted proteins | sample BioPla1DNA2_FD_26588 | JGI IMG/M metagenome (IMG submission 26588) | reverse complement strand
GATATCACCTCTCCTTTTTCTTTACTCTCATGATATCATGTTATTAGTCCGTACATACTAACCCTAACATAGGATGACAGNGNGGGGNGCTGCGTCGCACTTAGGATGACAACGTCACCCCGCATTATTTTTATGCCGCGAAAACCTATAAAAGCGAATATCCTTTACAACCAGTGGATTATATGCTAAAATATCTAGGTCTATCGAACCGGATGCGCGGTTAATGGCACTCCGACCATTTACTGGGCATACGGCAATTTTATGAGAGGAGAATTTTACTATGGCAAGAATGAGTAAACAAGAAATTATCGCGAAATACGCGCTGCATGAGGGCGACACAGGATCTCCTGAAGTGCAGATTGCTCTTCTGACAGACAGAATTAATCATCTTACCGAGCATTTAAAAACCCACAAGAAGGATCACCATTCCCGCCGTGGACTTTTAAAGATGGTAGGTGCCAGAAGAGGTCTTTTAAATTACCTTATTAAAAAGGACATTAACAGATATCGCGATATTATTGCAAAACTGGAAATCAGAAAATAATCACCTGAAATACCATGCAATATAAACGGGGCGGATTTCCGCCCTTTTTTATCAATAGTATACCTTACCAGAAACATCCTGTGACATAGGATAATAAAGGTAGTTATATTAAGCAAAAACCAGCTGCTTCCGCGGAATAACCGCAGAAAACAGTGGAAATATAATATTAAATACGATTCCAATATAGTCAAGGGCAACAGAAGATCAGAGAAGAGGTTGCAAGTCCTTGGAGCCTGTTCCCTGACCTTTTGTCCCTGCCTGATGTGCCTGATCGGCTATTATAACCGAAAAGGTACTTGGAATCGGAGAAAAGGAGAAAAGATATGAAAAAAGTCTTTAATTTTGAAGTGGCTGGCCGGCCACTGTCAGTTGAAGTAGGCCAATTAGCACAGCTTGCCAATGGTTCGGCGCTGGTTCGTTATGGTGAAACAGTTGTATTATCTACTGCAACTGCTTCAAAAGAACCAAGAGAAGGAATTGATTTCTTTCCGTTAAGCGTTGATTATGAGGAAAAGCTGTATTCTGTAGGAAAGATACCGGGCGGATTTATTAAGCGTGAAGGTAAACCCACCGAAAAAGCTGTACTTGTATCCCGGGTAATCGACAGACAGATGCGCCCAAGATTTCCAAAGGATCTTAGAAATGATGTAGTAATAGTAAATACGGTAATGTCAGTAGAGCAGGATAATTCTCCGGAATTTGCGTCTATTATTGGCACAGTTATTGCTCTGTGTACTTCTGACATTCCTTTTAACGGCCCTATCGCCGGTATAATACTGGGCCTTGTTGACGGTAAGGTTGTTATAAATCCAACAGCTGAGCAAAGAGCAAAAAGTGATATGTATGTTACTCTTTCTGCTGACAAGGAAAAGATTATAATGATTGAAGCAGGAGCAAATCAGGTGCCTGATGAGATAATGCTCGATGCTATCAAGACAGGCCATGAGGAAATAAAACGCATAATTGGCTTTATTGAAACCATTGTAAAAGAAGTCGGAGTNCCAAAGTTTGAATATAAACCTGCTGTAGTTCCTGAAGAGATATGGGAAGCAGTATACAATATGGCTAAGGATGATATGAAGGCTGCAATCCAAAATGCGGATAAAGCCACCAGAGATAATCAGGTAGATGCTGTTTGCAAGGATGTTCAGGAAAAGTTGGCCGAGACTTTCCCGGATCAGGCAGGATTGATCGGTGAAGCTCTTTACAAGCTTCAGAAAAAAATAGTAAGAGAAATGATTTTAGAGGAGCATAAGCGCGTTGACGGTCGTTCCCTTATGGAAATTCGTGAGCTTTCAGCAGAAGTCTCACTCCTTCCAAGAACTCACGGTTCTGCGCTATTCCAGCGCGGACAGACACAGGTTCTTACAAATGTTACTCTTGGTCCATTGGGTGAAGGACAAAAACTGGATGGTGTGGATATGGAAGAAGAAAAACGCTATATGCACCATTATAACTTCCCGTCCTATTCAGTTGGTGAAGCAAGACCTTCAAGAGGTCCCGGCCGCCGTGAGATTGGCCATGGTGCCCTTGCTGAAAGAGCCCTTGAACCTGTAATACCCGATGAGATAGAATTCCCTTATGCAATTCGTCTTGTTTCTGAGGTACTGATGTCAAACGGTTCGACATCACAAGGCAGTGTTTGTGCCAGTACATTGGCTCTGATGGATGCTGGAGTGCCAATTAAGGCTCCTGTTGCAGGAATTTCATCCGGACTGGTAGTGGATGAGGAAAATCCGGACAGATTTGTAACTTTCATGGATATACAAGGTATTGAAGACTTCTTTGGAGATATGGACTTTAAGGTTGCCGGAACAAAGAATGGTATAACTGCAATCCAGGTGGATATAAAAGTAGAAGGCCTTTCCTATGAAATTATTAGTCAAGCCTTTGAAATCACCAAAAAAGGCCGTTTCCAAATCCTTGATGAGTGTATGCTGCCAGTAATACCAGAACCCAGAGCAACACTTTCACCATACGCCCCGAAGATTTATCAAACCAAGATTGACGTTGATAAAATTCGTGAAGTTATTGGCCCTGGCGGAAAGGTAATAAACAAAATTATTGCTGAGACCGGCGTAAAAATCGATATTCAGGAAGACGGTTCAGTTTATGTGGCTACATCCGATGAAAACGCGGGACATAAAGCCATTAAGATAATAGAGGGTATCGCAGGAGAAGTTGAAATTGGTGCCATATTCACTGGTAAGGTTACCCGTATTATGAACTTTGGAGCATTTGTTGAATTCCTACCCGGAAAAGAAGGTTTGGTACACATTTCCAAGCTCGACAACAAACGCGTTAATAAAGTCGAGGACGTAGTTAATGTAGGTGACGAAATCTTAGTTATGGTTATGGAAGTAGATAAGCAGGGCAGAATTAATCTTTCCAGAAAAGATGCGCTGGGTGAAGCCAATAAAACCAACGACAAATAAATTTTCACAACCTGATAAAAGCAATATAAGCACTGACCGGAGTCTAATGATACCGGTCAGTTTTTAATTTCTACTGGTGCCGCTCTGAACTAAGTACAGCGTCCCCTCCGTCATCCAAAGCGGAGCGTATACAAGTTTAGCGGCTGTAGACTGCTGTGATTTAGCGCTCCATTTCCAACATCCTGTTTCTAGTCGCGCTCGCTACGCTATCCATGCTCCGCCTTAAATCGCAGCAGCCACGCCGCTTAATTATGTTTATACAAACTGTCATCCTGAGCGGAGTCGAAGGATCTTATGCGTCAACAAAAGATTCTTCGCTACGAATAATGTTTATTAATCGCGATATAATGGTAAAATCTTAAGGTATGAGGTGAATTATGGATAAAAAGCTTAAGGTTTTGTTTGTATCAGCTGAATGTGCACCCTTTATTAAGGTTGGCGGTCTTGGCGATGTAGCCGGAGAACTACCTTTGAAATTGAAGGAATTGGGAGCTGATATCCGGGTTGTAATCCCCGGTAATAGAGATATGGATTTCCCTACCGAATACAAGGGCGATTTTCCGGTTAACATGGGATGGCGCAAAGAGACCTGCATCGTTAGGGAGATTGTTAATGCGCCTGTAACAACTTTTATTATTGATAACTACCATTATTTTGACCGGCAAGGAGTTTACGGACACAAAGATGACAGTGAGCGGTTTGCTTTATTCTGTTCTGCTGTGTATGAAATGATTCTGAGGTTTGATTTCATGCCGGATATTGTTCACCTCAATGACTGGCATACAGCACCCATTGCCATGCTGCTCCGGGAAAATGAACGGGAGCACAGTGAATTGTCTGAAATATCTGTTGTATACACAATCCATAACCTTGAGTACCAGGGAATAAGTGACCGCAGCGTNTTTAATCTGTTTGGAGTAAAAGATGTAGTGTTTATGGTTGACAAGGTAGAATACTACGGTTGCTTTAACCCTATGAAAGCAGGAATAAACTACGCTGATATTATAAATGCTGTGAGTAAAACATCAGCTAAAGAGATGCTTACTCCTAAATTTGGCTTTGGTCTGGAAGGTGTGCTCAAGAATCGGGAGACATCAATAAGAGGGGTTTTAAACGGAATCAATCAAAATAACTGGGATCCCCGGACAGACAAAAATATATACTTCAATTATAATAAAGATGATGTGGACGACAAGAGGAAAAATAAGAAAGAGCTTCAAAAAGAGCTGGGGCTCAATAAAAGCGATGCGCCTCTGTTTTCTGTTATCAGCAGACTGGTACCCAATAAAGGCCTTGAGTTGATGGAGCCAGCATTTGAGTATATTCTGAAGAATAATAATCAATTGGTTCTTTTGGGGAGCGGGGAGAGGTACTACGAGAAAATGTTTGCTGAACTGACAGAAAAATATCCCGGACTGGTATCTATTAACCTTGAGTTCAATGAAGAAAAGGCAAGAAAAATCTATGCAGGAAGTGATATCTTCCTTATGCCTTCACGATATGAGCCATGCGGCTTGAGCCAATTAATTGCAATGCGGTACGGTACTGTTCCGGTGGTTCATAAAACCGGCGGATTAGCCGATACAGTAATTGATGAAATCGCTAATAAAGGCTCAGGAACAGGCTTTACTTTTAGCACATATTCAAAAGACTCTTTTATAAGGGCGATTAAGAAAGCAATTAACCATTATAACAGCCGGGAGCTATGGTCACAGCTTGTAAAGCGGGCCATGATTAAAGAGTATTCGTGGGAAAGTTCTGCCCTGGAATATTTTTCAATATACCGCGAAGCAAAGTCTTTGAACTATAAAAGGAAGAAAGAAAGAAGGACCTGAGTTGAGAAAAAAAGAAAAGGCCGAGATTATATTAAGCGAATTAAAATCCTTATATCCTGACGCAACATGTACACTGGATTATAAAACTCCTTTAGAATTGCTTATAGCTACACAGCTGGCTGCACAATGTACAGATGCAAGGGTCAATATTGTAACGAAGGAGCTTTTCAAAAAATATCGGAATGCCGAAGACTATGCTGGTGCCGATATATCAGAGCTTGAACAGGATATCAAATCGACGGGTTTTTTCCGAAATAAAGCCAGGAATATAAAAGAATGCTGCATAAAGCTTTTGCGCGATTATGAAGGAAAAGTACCGGATAACATGGAGGCGTTACTAAGTTTACCCGGTGTAGGAAGAAAGACGGCCAACGTGATATTATCCACTGTTTTCTCAAAACCCGGTGTTATTGTAGATACCCATTGTACAAGACTTGCCAACCGTATCGGGCTGACAAAGTCAAAAAACCCTGATATTATAGAACGTGACCTTATGAAGCTTCTGCCAGAAAATGAATGGGCGAACTTTTCGCATTATCTTGTTTACCATGGGCGCGCGGTTTGTCATGCCAGAAGGCCCAAATGTGAAATTTGTAGCATTATGCCATATTGCGCATATGCAAATAAAAATATAAAATAGTATTAATAAAAAATGGGGGCTATAAATGCAAGTGGATAAAGATATTTCATCAAGCCCAATGCCTGATGACGTTATTTTTGCTCTGGATATAGGTACCCGTACCATTATAGGTGTTGTAGGTGTTCAGAAGGATGAACGCTTTTTTGTGCAGGCAGCTGAGATGATAGTTCATGAAAGCCGTGCAATGCTCGACGGCCAGATTCACGATATTTCCAAGGTTGCCCAGGGAGCTGCCAAAGTAAAGAACGCACTGGAAAATAAAGTCGGACATATGCTTACCAGAGTATCCATTGCTGCTGCCGGCCGGGTATTAAAAACATGCCAGATTAAAGTTGAGCGTGATATTGAAGAGGGAAAAGAAATCGATCAGCAGTTTATCAGTGCTCTTGAAATGGAAGGTATCCAGAAGGCTCAGGCAGAGATAGAAAAAAGTCTGCCTTCTTCTGAAAAAGATCAGTACTATTGTGTTGGTTATAGCGTGGTTACATATTATTTAAATAATTATGTGATTTCAACTTTGACCGGGCATAAAGGTCATAAAGCCGGTGTAGAGATTTTGGCGACTTTTCTTCCACAAACTGTAGTTGACAGTCTTTATACTGTTATGAGCAGAATTAATCTGGAAGTAAATTTTATAACTCTGGAGCCTATAGCAGCACTTAATCTTGCTATCCCAAAAGATCTGCGTCTTCTTAACCTGGCTTTGGTTGATGTCGGAGCAGGAACATCCGATATTGCTATAACAAAATCAGGTACAATTATTGCCTATGCAATGGTTCCAATAGCGGGGGACGAAGTCACTGAATCTATTGCGCAAAACTATCTTGTGGATTTTGAAACTGCGGAGAAAATTAAAATTTCTCTTTCAGCTAAAGAAAAAGATGATGAAATAGCTTTTACTGATATACTTGATAATGAAATAAGAGTCAAAGCAGAAGAAATTATTAATGTTACAAGGCAGGTTATTGATAACCTTGCCAGAACAATTGCTGAAAAAATTCTAGAACTCAATGGCGGAAAAGCTCCAAATGCTGTTTTTTTAGTTGGCGGAGGAAGCCAGTCAAGCGGTTTATGTGAGGCTATATCCAATACTTTAGGGTTGCCAAAAGACAGAGTTGCTGTCAGAAACCGTAAAATAGCAAAGAATATTGATACCGATGAGTCAATGCTGGATGGGCCTGATTCGATTACACCTTTGGGAATATTAGTTGCAACAGCCATGACAAAGGGGCAGGACTTTTATTATGTCACTGTAAATGACAAAAAGGTCCGTATGTACAATGTAAGAAAAATGCTTGTATCCGACGCCCTTATATTGGCAGGATTTAATCCGGATCAGCTTATATGCAGATCAGGTAAAAGTCTGAAATTTAAGCTTAATAATAAAGACAGAACTATACGCGGAAGTATGGGCAAGCCTGCCGAAATATATTTGAACGGCAAAGCATCAGGTCTTAATAATACAATAGAACCGGGAGACAAGCTTACTGTCATTCCGGCTGAAAATGGTAAAGACGGGGCAATTTTTGCTAAGGATTTGGCGGAAGAAATTGAGCCTGTATATATTAAGTTTAATAACCAGACTGATACTATAAAACCCAAAGTGTTTATTAATGATAAACAGTCACCTCTGGATATGTCTGTTCAATATGGCGACAGGGTGGATATTATTTTTGATTATACCCTCGGAGACATAGCAAAACTCTTTGAACTGGATCCGCTTGTTATGGAGTTTACTGTAAATGGTGAATCTGCAGATATGGATACAGTATTAAATTCCGGAGATCAGATTTTTGCTGTACCGAGGAAATATCAGAGTATATCTGCCGGTGTGCCTGATGGTGAGATTGAAAGAAATGAAACTGAAAACAGGGAAGAACCTCAAAATGAAGAAGATTCCCCGAAAACTTCAAACATCCATGACATTTTGCGTGAAGTAGAACAAAAACTTGCAGAAAGAGACGGGATAACTGTTATTGTAAATGAGGAACCTGTTAACTTACCGCCCAAAAAGACCGATTATTTGTTCATAGACCTGTTTAATTTTATTGACTTTGACCTTACATCTCCAAAAGGGATAATTATGTTGCGGCTTAACGGGAAAGATGCCAATTATACTGATAAGATTAAATCCGGCGACAAGATTGACATATTCTGGCGAGAATAATAGTCATTGTGGAGGAAGTACTTGGGAATCATTGATCAGGAAAATAATGAAAGAACCTATACAAATTATATGAAATATGAGCACAACATCACTAAAGTCGGGTGGATCATATTAGTTTTTCTGCTTTTAGAGGATGTTTTTGCAAGAGCGGTTGTTCTAAATCAGTCTATTGCTTTGAAAGTCATCATAAAGCACGGTCTGTTGCTTTGCATTTATATTGCTTTAAGCATATTTAAAGTGCAACATGCAAGAAACGCTGCTGCATATTCAAAAGGAAAAACATTTGAACTGATTAAGTCCCTGGAGATAATCGTAATTGTGGTTTTTATCAGTTCAATGTACCATAGTGCGTTCTTCTATTTTGTAGCGTTATTGCCCATAACATTTATAAGCCTGACAAAAGGATTCAGAAGGACAATTCCCTATATATTGCTAAGCTTTATAGTGCAGATTCTATCTCAGTACATAGTATCAACATGGCTTGCAAGAAGCGGTATAGGAAATCTCATCAGAGACGTTAAATATCTCATAATAATCAGTATGGTGCAATACGTGCTCTTTACTCTTTTTTGCTACATATGGAGCGGTATATATAATGAGTATGCCAGAAGTGAAGAAGAAAACAATATATTAATTGATCGCCTGGGCGATAAATATGTACAATTGGAGCTGGCCAAAAAAGAGATTCAGAACCATTATGAAAAACAGATAGAAACTAATAATCAGCTTGAAGAAGCGAACAAGAAGCTTACGGCGAGTCTGGCCGAGTTCTATACACTCCAGCAGATATCACAGGCTATAACCTCAATTTTTGATATGAATGAGCTGTTAAAGTTTGTTAATGATGTTATTATAGGTGTTATGGGTGCTGCCCACTCAACAATTGCACTGTGTTATGGCCCGCAGAATAAGCTGAAGGTACAGGTATCAAGTATTTTTGATAAAAAAGATCTGGCGATTGTTTCCGATTATATAAACTGTGATATTCTTAAACCTTCTACAGAAGAAGGTCATTCAATGATTGATAACGCAGTCAATGAAGAAGATTATCCTTTTACTAAAGGGCGCAATATTAAAGCTATGATTTGCGTGCCTCTGCTGGCAAAAGGCAGAACCTTAGGAATTGTCCTGATAGAGCACAGTATTAAAGATGCGTTTGACGATGAAAATATGAGGCTGTTGGAAGTTATATCCCAGCAGGTCAGTATTGCCATAGAAAATGCGAGATTATACCAGCAGATGCATGACCTGGCAACGCTGGACAATCTGACCGGAGCATATAACCGTCTGTATTTTAATGACAAGCTTCAGGAAGAATTTAAGAAAGCCCAGGAGGGAGGCCATGATCTATCCTTTATAATCCTGGATATCGACCATTTCAAAAAGTTTAACGATACATATGGCCATCTTTTTGGGGATCTGGTTCTAAAAACTCTTTCGGGCTTCATTATGAAAACACTCAGAAAAGAAGATGTTTTTGCCCGGTATGGCGGAGAGGAGTTTGTTATTTTAATGCCGTATACTTCTTTGGAACAAGCCAAAGAAAAAGCTGAGGACCTTAGAATAGGTGTTTCTCAGCTTAGTATTACAGATAGAGTCGTTTCGGCATCAATTACAATTAGTATCGGTGTATCCACTTTCCCGGAGACGGCAGGAAGGTCTCAGGAGCTGATCCGCACGGCTGACGATGCTCTTTATGAAGCCAAACGCGCTGGCAGGAACCTTGTGCGTGTGGCCAAAGCAAGAAATAAATAAAGAAACTGTCTGAATAACGATTGCTATCTTAACCGATTAACTGCGCTTCGTTTTCTTCGACGATCTCTTTAACCTTATCTTCTTCATCGGGTGTTAAAATCTTTTCCAGATCCAATAGAAGTATCAGTTTTTCTCCAACCTTGGCTACGCCGGATAAAAACCGCCTGTCAAAATTTATTAAGCTTGGAGGTGGATCAACGATGTCTTCGTCCTGAACGCGTACAATTTCGGAAACACTGTCTACTGTGAATCCTAAAAGGTAATCATCCATTCTGATAACTAAAATTTTTGTATCGCCATCGTTTTCCTTTTCAGGCATATTAAAACGTTTTCTTAAGTTAAATACCGTCATAACCTTACCACGGAGATTTATAAGCCCTTCAATAAAAGGGGGGGTGTTGGGTACCTTGAATACCTCTTGTGGCTTTAAAATTTGGAAAATCTGTTTAATACCTATGCCAAAGGCTTCATCTGCAATATGAAATTTAACTAACTGCTGAATGGCCATGAAAATCCCTCCATATTAATACTATAATAGTTTTACCCATTATATTTGCGGTATAACAATGTTTTAGCTTCTATAAGAACCATTTATCCGCACATAATCAAAAGATAAATCGCATGTCCATATTCTATCATTAATTGGGCCATTTTTAAAATCAATTGTAACGATTATCTCCTCTTTTTTTAATATCTCTGAGGCCTTTTCCTCATCAAAGCTAAGACCGGTACCATTATTACATACCATTAAATCGCCCAGATAAATATCAACCAGATCAGGATTAAAATTTACTCCGGAATAACCCGCTGCTGTAAAAATCCTGCCCCAGTTAGCATCCTGCCCGAAAAAAGCAGTCTTTACCAATGGAGATTTTGCAACTGAATTAAGAATGAGATGCGCCGATTCAATATCCTCACAGCCCTTTACACGTATTTCAATCAGCTTTGTGGCGCCTTCTCCGTCCCTGGCGAGCATTTTTGAGAGACCTTCCGAAACCTCCAGCAAAGCCGAGACAAATATTTCATAGTCTGAATCCTCTGAAACAATAGGAGTATTTCCGCCCTGCCCGTTTGCCATAATTACAAGCTGATCGCAAACGCTGGTATCCCCATCTATCGAAACACGGTTAAAAGACTTATCAGCAACATACCTTAATGCTTTATCCAGCAATTCATGTGATATGGCTGCATCTGTGGTAATCAGGGATATCATTGTTGCCATATTTGGGTGAATCATGCCCGATCCCTTGCACATACCGCCTATAGTAATTGTTTTACCATTAATTACAAAGGTTTTTGACGCTTCCTTGGGAAAAGTATCTGTAGTCATTATGGCCTGTGCCGCAACAGTCCCGCCTTCATGTGATAATGTGGAAAAGGCGTTCTTAATTCCGTTCTTTATTTTATCCATATCAAGTGGAAAACCAATAACCCCTGTAGAACCAAGTAAAACCTGGTCCGGCTCGCATTCTATCAGCGAAGAGGCATATAAAGCCATATCAGCTGCATCATTATCCCCTCTTGTACCTAAACAGGCATTAGCACAGCCGCTGTTTATCACAATGGCTCTCGCGTACCCGCTTTGAATTTTATTTTTGGTCCACATAAGAGAATGGCCTTTAACTAAATTTGTAGTAAAAATACCTGCAGAAACGGCAAGATTTTCAGATATAACCATAGCCAGGTCTTTTTTTCCGTTTTTCTTTAAACCGCAGGAAACCCCTGAAGCCAGAAAACCTCTGGGGGCAGTTATTCCGTTATCAATCATAACATTTCCTCCATTTTGTTTTATTGTAACTGAATTGAATTCGTTAGGCAATAATTTGAAAATTTATTTTATTATTTAAACAGTGTGACATAATACATCTTTAGGCTATTTCCATTGAGATGATATTACTTGTGTGTTATTCTGATTTTACTATATTACTGTTTTGATGGAGGTATATCCTTGAAAAAAGTATTTTATTATGAGAAAAGTATTGGGAAAATAGGCATTGGTGAAGATACCGGTGTAATTACAGATGTTTTCTTCGGGGAATATGCTTTGCCGTATACTGTCAAAGTACTGGAAACAGATTTAATAAAGGAAGCATCAAAACAGATTGATGAGTATTTAATGGGATTTAGGGAAAAATTTGATTTGCCAATTTTTGCAGAAGGAACACCTTTTCAGCAGATGGTTTGGAAAGCTCTTATGACCATACCTTACGGTGAAACAAGGAGCTATAAAGATATTGCTGTTCAAATTGGTAAAGCAAAAGCATGCCGCGCAATCGGGATGGCCAATAACCGCAATCCGATATCCATTATCATTCCCTGCCATAGGGTAATAGGATCAAAGGGAGAGCTTGTGGGCTACGGAGGGGGACTGGATATTAAAGAGCGGCTTCTTAGACTGGAAGGGATTAAGTTAGCGGGTAAAAAAGTAATAATTTCATAATATCAGCAGCAAGGGATTTCTTGCAAATGACGGTTTCTAATGAGATAATCTATTCAAAGAATAATTATAAAATAATAAAAATACTGGAGTTGAAGATATGAACAGAAAGCTCAAGGATGAAAACACCGACAGATTATTTGAAGCAATTCTTATGCTTGAAACTGTTGAAGAATGTTACGATTTCTTTGAGGATCTGGGTACAATTTCAGAAATTAAAGCTTTTGCCCAGCGCTTTGCCGTTGCAGGCATGTTAACTGAGAAAAAAACATATAAAGAGATACATGAGGCAACAGGTGCAAGCGAAGCTACTATCAGCAGAGTCAGCAGGGCTCTTAATTATGGAGCAGACGGATATCGTCTCGTGCTTGACCGATTAACACAAAAGGAGTTATAAAATGGGATTATTGGAGAAAATCTTTGGCAGTTATTCAGAGAAAGAGCTAAAGAGAATAAAACCTATTGTTGATGAAATAGAGGCTATGGAGCCGGAAATAAAAAAGCTGTCCGATGCTCAATTAAAAGGGAAAACACAGGAATTTAAGAATCGCCTGGCCAACGGAGAAACACTTGATGATATTCTTCCGGAGGCTTTTGCCGTTGTAAGAGAAGCATCTGTCAGGGTGCTTGGTATGAGACATTTCAGAGTACAGCTTATTGGCGGAATAATACTTCATCAGGGACGTATTGCCGAGATGAAAACAGGTGAAGGTAAAACATTAGTTGCGACCCTGCCGCTTTACCTGAATGCACTTACAGGCAAGGGCACTCATTTAGTTACTGTTAACGATTATCTGGCTAAATATCAATCGGAGCTGATGGGAAAGATTTATAATTTTCTCGGTCTTTCTGTAGGCGTTATAGTCCATGATATGGATAATGAAGAAAGAAGACATGCTTATAATTGCGACATTACCTATGGAACCAACAATGAGTTCGGATTTGATTATCTTAGGGATAACATGGTTGTTTATAAGGAAAATATGGTTCAGCGGGGCTTAAACTATGCAATTGTGGACGAAGTTGACTCCATTCTTATAGACGAAGCAAGAACACCATTGATTATCTCCGGGCAGGGTGAAAAATCTACCGACTTATATATGCAGGCCGATTCATTCGCAAGACGGCTCACCAAACTGATTGTTAAGGAAACAGATGATAAGCAACAGCTTGATGACAGAGAATATGATTATATAGTAGATGAAAAGGCACATACAGCCACCTTAACTCAGAGAGGCATAGAAAAAGCCGAGAAGTTTTTTGGGATAGAAAATCTTTCAGATATTGAGAATATGACAATATCCCATCACATTAACCAGGCACTTAAGGCTCATGGCCTTATGAAGAATGATGTTGATTATGTGGTTAAAGATGATGAGGTTATTATCGTCGATGAATTCACAGGCCGGTTAATGTACGGGCGCCGTTACTCAGACGGCTTGCATCAGGCAATTGAAGCGAAGGAAGGGGTTAAGGTAGAACGTGAGAGCAAAACTCTTGCCACCATAACCTTCCAGAACTATTTCAGAATGTATAATAAACTTGCCGGTATGACAGGTACTGCTCTTACCGAGGANCAGGAATTCAGAGCCATATATAATTTGGATGTTATACCCATTCCAACCAATTTACCTGTTATACGAAAAGATCATGATGATGTAGTCTATAAAACAAAAAATGGTAAATTTGCGGCTGTGGTACGGGATATAGAGGAAAGTCATAAAAAAGGACAGCCGGTTTTAGTAGGTACAATATCCATAGAGACCTCGGAAATGCTGAGTGGAATACTAAAGAAATATGGTATAAAGCACAATGTGCTAAATGCTAAATATCATGAGAAGGAAGCTGAAATTGTAGCCCAGGCCGGTAAATTTGGTGCTGTAACTATATCCACCAATATGGCAGGTCGCGGTACCGATATTATGTTAGGTGGTAATCCCGAATTTCTTGCCAAACAGGAGATGAGGAAGCTGGGCATGGAAGAAGCTCTGATTCTGGCATCTATCAGCTTTGATGAAACCGATGATGAGCAGGTTTTAAAGGCGCGTCAAATATATAAGGATTTGTATGAAAAACTCAAGAAAGAAACGGATAAAGAAAAAGAAATGGTTATTAAAGCCGGCGGGTTGAAGATCATAGGTACCGAAAGGCATGAATCCCGCAGAATAGACAATCAGCTCAGAGGACGTTCAGGCCGTCAGGGCGACCCGGGTGAAAGCCGCTTCTATATTTCACTTGAAGACGATCTGATGCGTCTTTTCGGATCTGAGCGTATGGAAAGAATGGTAGATGCCCTGGGGCTGGACGAGAACCAGCCTATTGAGGCAAAATTGTTATCCAATGCCATAGAAAGCGCCCAGAAAAAGATCGAGGGAATCAATTTCCAGAGACGTAAAAGCGTGCTGGAGTATGATGATGTTATGAATCAGCAGCGCGAGATAATTTACTCTGAACGCGCAAAGGTTTTGAATGGAGAGAACATTAAAGAATATATCATGAAAATGATAGATAATATTGCCGGGAATATTGTGGATCTTTACTGCGGAGAGAGTGACATTCCGGACAACTGGGATTTAAAAGGGCTCGCCTCATATGCCGAAAGTATTCTTCTGCCCGCCGGTACACTGGACTTTAAATCTGTTGATCTCGAAACTGTTACTTCGAAGGATATAAAAGATACAATAATACAAAAAGCTCACAAAATATATGAAGAAAAAGAAGCTGAACTGGGCGAAGAGCTTATTCGTGAGGTTGAAAGAAGAGCTCTGCTAAAAAGTGTAGACGAAAAATGGATGGATCATATAGATGCCATGGATCAGCTGAAGTACGGTATTGGTCTAAGAGCTTATGGTCAGCACGATCCGGTTATTGAATACAAACGAGAAGGCTTTGATATGTTCGAAGAAATGATTCGAAATATTCAGCAGGATACAGTCAAAATGATCCTTCACATAAAGAAGGAGAATATAGTTGTTAAGAGGGAGCAGGTTGCAAAGCCGACAATGGCTTCCCACGGTGATGACGGTGTAAGAAGACCAAAGAAACGGGATGTTGCCAAAGTAGGGCGTAATGACCCTTGTCCCTGCGGGAGCGGCAAAAAATACAAAAAATGCTGTGGAGCTAATTAATTAAATATTCATTTAGAAAACCCGGTATATACCGGGTTTTTCTTGTATTTAGATGAAAGAGTGGCATATATAGCAAGGATTACTTGATGTATTGCTAACAGTAATGTTACAATAATATCGTAAATTATTTTATTTAGTTATATTACTGAAAATAAAAGGTCTTGGAGGGGAATTATGCTGAATATTAAAGAAGAATTATCAAAATATGAACTTATTGATGTAACGAGTATAGAAGAAAAAATTGGCATAATACCGGACGACATGAAGAACGCCATTGACCTTTATAATAAAGCATTAGAAGATTTAAAAAGTGATAATGAAGATATTGCAATTATTGCATTAAAAAAAGCTATAGCCATATACCCCGCATTCTACGAAGCCATGAATCTAATGGGGCTTTGCTATTTAAGTTTGGACGATGAGTATAATGCAAGGCGTATGTTCAACAAAGTCATTAAAATGGAAGACAGTAGTTTGCGGGCATCGAATTATTTAGATAAACTGGATGGTAAAATTACGGAGGCAGACAATAACAATAATACCAGACAAAAAAAATATAAAAAGGCGGCTATGGAAACAGTATCCTGGCTTAAAAGCGGTCTTTCTCCGGAGCGGAACAACCCTTACTACATAAAATATATTCTGGGATTTTTATTAGGTGTTTTGACGTTATGTCTTGTCTGGATACTGGTGCCGGATAGCAGTCCCATAAATATTGATCTTGGCAATATTTTTAAGAGGACAGAGAGTGTATCCCCCCAGGTCGAAAAACTTGAAAAAGAAAAAAATGATCTGGCGGCAAGGCTGAAAGATGCAAACGAGGCTTTGAGAAAAGCTACTGAGAATGAGAAGGCATTGCAGTCCCGATTGGAGCAATATGCATACTGGAGCGATATATTAAGAGGTTTGCAAAAACTGGCTGATGAAGGGAAATATAAGGATGTAGTAATGCAGATTGAAAGGGATTTGTCAGGACTGGAAAAGCCTGAGGATATTGAAGCAGAAATTAATACCCTTAACAATGAATGCAAACCAAAAGCAATATCTCAGTTCTATGAGGCGGGGCGGGAAATCTACAGATCAAATGCAAATGCCCAGTCTGTTGAAGTATACCAGGAAGCGGCTAATGAGTATAGAATGGCTATTGCTATTATCGAGGAACTGGATTTAAAACCTAATATATTAACAAGTGTTTATTATTACGGAGGCAAGGCGATAGCATTATCCCAATACCCCTCCAGGGAGGAAGCTGAAAAAGAAGCGTTACACTGCTTCAGAGTAGTAACAGAGGTGGCACCAAGATCAGAACTGGCGTCCTATGCGTGGGGAAGAATTAATGATATCGAGAACGGAAGAACAATAAAACATTAGAAATTAAAGTAATTAAAGGGGTTGTCATAAATGACAACCCCTGGTTTTTTGTTTTACCTGGCTATTTTGTAGCTAAAACTTTTTTAAGCTTTGCAAATCTTGGCAGTCCTTCCTCGATAGGAGGGCTGGATTCTCCTTCTATAAGAGGAAGTGCATAATCTATGAAATCCTGAGTTAATCCTGTACCGTCAGCGGTAATCCACTCCCGCGGAATTTTCTTTTCTGTATTAGCAACGGCTGAAAGATTTACAAGCACATAATTACAGAAATACTTGCCGTTCTTTTCAGATCTCTCGTAAGCTACCATATGGTCTGTAGTTCCTTCTACTGCATATTGAACAGCCTTTTGCCCTGCGGTGAAAGCTTCTTCAACATCAGTTTTTGAAGCCCAGTGAGCGGCACATCTCTGCAGCAACGAAAACTCAATGGCGCGGGTTTTGCAGCCAAGTTCATTCTTTAATACATCAGCAAGTACCGATGCAGTTCCGCCTAATTGAGCATGTCCGAATGAATCCTTGGTTTTGGCTAAATCAGAGCCGTATTCTGAAATATACTTGCCGTTCTTATCTTTAATTCCTTCTGATACAGCAACGATCAGCTTATGGTTCTTGCTTTCATAAACCCTTTTACAATCTGCAATGAATTTGTCCATGTCAAACACTAATTCAGGAAGATAGATAAGGTCCGGGCCTGCGCCTTTGTAAGAGGCAAGTGCGGTAGCTGCTGTAAGCCAGCCGGCATTTCTTCCCATAACCTCAAGTACACAAACCATAGGAGTGTCATAGACATGAGCATCGTGATAAACTTCCATAGTTGAGGTTGCTACATATTTTGCTGCACTGCCATAACCCGGGCAATGATCTGTAGCATAAAGGTCATTATCAATAGTCTTGGGAACACCCATAACACGACATTCATATCCGGCTTTCTGCATGTATTTGCTGATCTTATTACAGGTATCCATTGAGTCGTTACCGCCGTTATAGAAGAAATAACGGATATCGTATTTTTTAAAGACTTCAAGAATTTTTTTGTAATCAGTATCATCCTTATCAGGGTCAGCCAGTTTATATCTGACTGAGCCTAATGCTGAAGAAGGTGTTGTTTTTAAAAGCTCAAGTTCTTTAGGATCCTCCATGGACATGTCATAAAAATTCTCTTCAAGTATTCCACGGATACCGTTTGCAGCTCCATAGACTTTGGGAATACAGTCATTCTTAAGAGCTTCAGTAAAAACCCCTGCCGCACTGGCATTAATAACAGATGTAGGTCCTCCTGACTGACCAAAAATTAAATTTCCGACTAATTTTGACATCTTACTACCTCCATTTTTAAATCAAATCATGTCAAGGATATATTAAAATTTTTAATTGTATTATATTTAACAAAACCCATTATATTATAAAGCAAAACATAACACAATGCTGAAGAAAATTAAAAATTCTCACAGTAATTCATGGAAAAGCAGCAATATGCATAAAATAATAATGTATATATTTGTAAGTAAAATCGGCTGGTGATATAATTAATATTATTGTTTTTTTAGAGGATTAAGGCAAGGGATGGCTTATCGCTCATGGATAAAAATGTTCTGTTGTATGTTAAAAGTCGTTTCATTAAAAATATTCTGCTGAAGTCTGTAGTTAAAGCTCAAATAGGTGTCATTGATATAATAGATCCGGATGACATGACAATAAAGCTTGATGCATATGGAGATTCCATTGTTCTTGCTGTCATTGAAATTACTGATGACAACAAAGCATCTGTATACGAAGTTGTGAACCGCATCAAGGATGTATATCCTTCGGTTCCGGTAGTGGCCATAGTTTATAAGGATACATATGAAATAGTGAATTTTGCAATTAGACTTGGTGTCAAAGACATATTGTTTCTGACAAAAAATGTTGAAACCTATGTTGAAGCAATTCAAAACAAGATGGCTAATTACTATGACATAATAAAAAAACAGGAGAAAGATACATTTTTATCTGAGATGATTAATGAGGATATTAATATCAGAGAGTCTTTAAACCTGGAATTAAAACGTGCTATAAGAGGGAATTACTCAATATCCTTTATTCTTGCATATCTAAGCGGGCATGAGCCTGAGGTTGTTCAATCGATAATCAACACAAGCAAAAGATTTATCAGGGATACCGACAAGCTCCTTTTAATGGATGAAGATACTTTTATTGCAGTCTTCCCTTTTGTGGAAAAAGCAAATGTTCCGTTGCTGGAAGAAAAATTCAGGGAAGCTTTTAAGAAAGAATCAAAGAGAGTGGGAATTCATAAGAAATTTTGTCTTTACGGAGCCACTTTCCCGGATGACGGGGATTCTCTTGAACAATTGCTGGACCGCTTAGAGAAAGGCATCAACAACAGCCTGGTTATTAGCAGCGTTCAGATTCCGTTAAGCTCGCTTACTGTATCGGACATTGAGGAATATAAGAAAAAAATCAGGCAATATAAAAAGTTTTTTTAATGGATATTTTGATGTTTTCTGGGTTTGATTAATTGTTCAAATATTTGCTGAAGTATATTATTGAATTTCTACTTGTTAGCAAATAAAAATATGATATAATATACTCTGGACAGGCAAAATAAAGGATGTATATTGTTTTTATTATGTATACAAAGTACATTGTTCATAATATTCAAGGAGGGAATTACATGGCAAGAAAAATGAAGACAATGGACGGTAATACAGCAGCGGCTCACGTGTCGTATGCATTTACCGAAGTTGCTGCAATTTATCCCATAACGCCGTCATCAAATATGGCCGAAGCAATTGATGAATGGTCTGCAGCAGGTAAAAAGAATATTTTCGGCCAGAGAGTTAAAGTAGTGGAAATGCAGTCAGAAGCAGGTGCTGCCGGTGCAGTACATGGTTCTTTACAAGCAGGGGCTTTCACCTCTACTTATACAGCATCACAAGGATTACTGCTGATGATACCTAACATGTATAAGATAGCCGGAGAACTACTTCCCGGTGTATTCCACGTGTCGGCACGTGCAGTAGCGTCTCATGCACTTTCAATCTTTGGCGATCATTCTGACGTTATGGCAGCCCGCCAGACCGGATTTGCAATGTTAGCCGAGGGCAGTGTCCAGGAAGTTATGGACCTTGCAGGTGTTGCTCACCTGTCAGCAATAAAAGGAAGAGTTCCTTTCTTAAATTTCTTTGATGGTTTTAGAACTTCTCATGAGGTTCAAAAAATTGAAGTCCTGGAAAATGAAGATTTTGCTAAGCTTGTTGATTGGGATGCAATAGATGAGTTCAGAAAACGTGCTTTAAATCCTGAGAATCCTGTTACACGAGGCACAGCACAGAATCCGGATATATTCTTCCAGGCAAGGGAAGCCAGCAACCCTTATTACGAAGCTATTCCTGATATTGTTAATGACTATATGAAGAAAATATCAGAGCTTACAGGTCGTGAATATAAGCCTTTCGTTTACTATGGAGATCCGGATGCAGAATATGTTATTGTTGCTATGGGATCAGTTACAGAGACATGTGAAGAGGTTATTGACTATCTGAGAGCAAAAGGCGAGAAAGTCGGTGTTCTGAAAGTACACCTGTACAGACCTTTCTCATCAAAGTATTTCTTTGATGTTATGCCTGAGTCCGTTAAGAAAATTGCTGTTCTTGACAGAACCAAAGAACCCGGTGCTATTGGCGAACCTCTGTACTTAGATGTTAAATCCCTTTATTATGATATTGCTGATAAGCCTGTTATCGTTGGCGGCCGCTATGGACTTGGCTCCAAGGATGTAAAGCCGAATCAGATTTTAGCTGTTTTTGAGAATCTTAAGTCGGATTCTCCAAAGAATGGATTTACTATTGGTATTGTGGATGATGTAACCAATCTTTCATTGCCTGTAGGAAAGAGCATAAATACTGAGGATCCAGGTGCTATTCGTTGCAAGTTCTGGGGCTTGGGCTCAGACGGAACTGTTGGTGCAAACAAGAGCGCAATAAAAATTATTGGAGATAAAACAGACTTATATGCTCAGGGATATTTCTCCTATGACTCCAAGAAATCAGGCGGTATTACAGTTTCCCACTTACGTTTCGGAAAGGCAAAGATCCGTTCTACATATTTAATTGATGAAGCAGATTATATTGCATGTCATAACCAGTCTTATGTTGGCAAGTATGATCTTATCGAAGGTCTGAAAAAGGGAGGCACCTTTGTGCTGAACTGCCAATGGAGTGAAGAAGAGCTTGAAGAAAAGCTTCCCGCAGCTCTCAAGAGGCAGATTGCCAATGATGATATAAACTTTTACACTATTAATGCAACTGACATAGCGGTAGAGATTGGTCTGGGAAGCCGTATTAATATGATTATGCAGGCAGCATTCTTTAAACTGGCCAAGGTTATTCCGCTAGAAGATGCAGTTAAATATCTTAAAGACTCTATTGTTTCATCGTACGGCAGAAAAGGCCAGGCTATTCTGGATATGAACTTTAAAGCTGTTGACAGAGGCATTGAATCCTTAGTTAAGATTAATGTTCCGGAAAGCTGGAAGACCGCAGAGGACAGTAAGTCTGACGATCAGGATGAAGAAAAGCCTGAATTTATTACCAAGGTAATGGAACCTATGAATGCTCAGAGAGGCGACACTCTTCCTGTAAGCGCATTCACGGGTGCTGAGGATGGAACATTCCCTGCCGGTACATCTGCTTATGAGAAACGAGGGATTGCTGTTACCGTTCCGGAATGGCAACCACAAAATTGTATCCAGTGTAATCAATGTTCATTAGTATGTCCTCATGCAGTTATTCGTCCTTTCCTGTTTAATGAAGAGGAAAAGAAGAATGCTCCGGAGACTATGGTTACAATTAATGCTACAGGACCTCAGTTTAAAGGCTATCAATATAAGATTCAGATTTCTCCTCTGGATTGTACAGGCTGCGGAAATTGTGCAGATGTTTGTCCTGCAAAGGAAAAAGCACTTGTAATGAAGCCTTTAGAGTCACAACATCAAGAGATTGAACATTGGAATTATGTTTCAAAGAATGTCACATATAAAGATAATCTTGCTCCAAAAACAACTCTTAAGAACAGCCAGTTTGCACAGCCACTAATTGAATTCAGCGGCGCCTGCGCAGGTTGCGGTGAAACTCCATATATTAAGGCTGTTACACAGCTGTTTGGTGATCGCATGATGATTGCTAATGCCACAGGTTGTTCTTCCATCTGGGGCGGATCTGCTCCTGCTACTGTCTACTGTGCTAATAAAGACGGTAAGGGACCGGCATGGGCGAACTCCCTCTTTGAGGACAATGCAGAATATGGTCTGGGTATGTTCCTTGGCGTTAAGCAGATTCGTGAAGGTATTGAAATGCAAATCAAGAACCTTATTGCAATGGAAGTTCCTGCTGAACTCAAAGCTGCGGGTGAAGCATGGATTGAAAATATGTATGATGGTGAAGGCTCCAAGAAAGCTTCTAAGGAACTGATTGAAGCTCTGGACAACTTTACACCATGCAATGAAGAAAGCGCTAAGATTGTTGAATACCTTAACAAGAACCGTGATTATTTCGTTAAGAAGTCTCAGTGGATTCTTGGCGGTGACGGTTGGGCATATGATATCGGATACGGCGGACTGGACCATGTACTTGCCTCCGGAGAAGATGTTAATGTTCTGGTATTTGATACCGAGATTTACTCCAATACAGGTGGTCAGGCTTCTAAGGCTACTCCTACAGCTGCAGTTGCGAAATTTGCAGCATCAGGAAAACGCATTAAGAAGAAGGATCTTGGCATGATTGCTGCAACATATGGCTATGTTTACGTGGCTCAGGTTGCTATGGGAGCTAACATGAATCAGTTCATGAAGGCTATTCAGGAAGCAGAAGCTCACAAGGGACCATCACTCATAATCGCATATGCACCTTGTATTAATCATGGTATAAAGGGCGGAATGTCCAGAACTCAGACCAGAGAGAAGCAGGCTGTTGAGTCAGGCTACTGGCATCTGTGGCGTTATGTTCCCGAGCTTAAGGAACAGGGCAAGAATCCGTTTATTCTTGATTCAAAAGATCCGACAGGAAGCTTCCAGGACTTCATAAACAGCGAAGTTAGATATACATCATTGAAGCAGACATTCCCTGAAGTAGCTGAAGAACTCTTTGAAGCTGCTGAGAAGCATGCTAAAGAAAGACTTGAAGGTTACAAGAAGCTTGCTCAAGGATAATAGAGTACAGATATAAAAAATAACAAGAGGGTTGTCGGTATATGACAACCCTCTTTATGACTTTAATTTGAAAGCTGTTCCCAGTGTTCATATGCTTCTTTTAACTCAATAATTGCCGATAATCTGTCTTTTTCAAGTATTGCTCCCTGAAGGCGGGCTAATGCAATGTTAAAATTGTTTATTTCATTTCTTTCCGAGCTGAACTGAACCCTGCAGACTACTTTCTTCCATGCATGATTTAGTTCCCCGGCTTTTTGACTGGCATTTTCCCATTGCTCATCCTGGATGTCTTTGATCAAAGCATCAATCAATCCGGGTATATCGTCATTATTTCACATCCTATTTAATTATTAATGCCAGTATTATTGTCCACAAAGAATGATTCTTTATGCTATTATGGTATTAATAAAAAAAGAGGCGATTATTTTGATTATTGATTTTCATACCCATTGTTTTGCCGATGAGCTTGCAAACAGCGCTATTTCCATTTTAGCTCAAAAGGCAGATATACCCGCATTATTAGATGGAACATTAAGTGCATTAAAAGAATCAATGCACACATATAACATTGCTTATTCTGTGCTGCTGAATATTGCAACAAAACCATCACAGACAGAAAAAATAAATAGTTGGGCAGCATCAGTTCAGAAGGATAGTATAATATCATTCGGCAGTATCCATCCCAAATATGTAAATTGGGAAAACGAGCTTAACCGGATTAAAGAGCTAGGCTTGAAGGGAATTAAATTTCACCCGGAATATCAGGAATTTTATGTGGATGATGAAGCCATGTATCCTATATATGAGAAGGCTTTTGAATTGGGTCTTATAATTATATTCCATGCCGGGGAAGATCTTGGTTTTAAGCCACCCTTTCATTGTACACCGGAGAGACTCAATAAATTAATCAGACATTTCAAAGGAGGTACCATTATTGCTGCCCACATGGGAGGCTTCAGGTATTGGGACGATGTCGAGAAATGTCTGGTCGGTGAGGACATATATCTTGATACCTCATTTTGTCTTGGATATATGGATATTGAGCAGAAACAAAGGATTATAAAGAACCACGGATATAAAAAAATTATTTTTGGCTCAGATTCGCCGTGGAAAAATCAGGGTGAGGAAGTGCAGAGAATAAAAGAACTTTGCCTGGGAAAAGAAGCCGAGGATGCGATATTTTATAAAAATGCCGCCAGGTTTTTAGGGCTTTTTTAAAAGGTAAAGGGTAAGATAAGAAGTCATGTTACAAATTCTTTTATCCTAAACTAACGCGCAGGGTATTTTATTATATTTGGTATAATGGTTAAGCTTACGGATACAAGTTGGTAATATAAAACCTCAAATACAAATTGAAAGGTGAAATTCATCGAAGATTTGTAAAATAAAACTTTTTTTATTCCTATTGAACTCAGGGTATAATTAAAAGAATGGGATAAGCTGGATGATTATTTGACGGGAGGTTTTTCTTGTGGATTTAGGATTAAAGGGCAGGACAGCTTTGGTAACAGGTGGATCCCGTGGCCTTGGAAAAGCTATATGCATGAGCCTGGCTCAAGAAGGTGCAAATATTGCCATCAATTATAAAAACAATATAGAGAAGGCAGACTTACTTGCCTCCGAAATAAAAGACCGTTATGGAGTAAGTGCTATTACTGTTCAGGGTAATATTGATTGCCAAGAGGACGTCAAGCGTATTTTCAGGAAGGTTTCAGATCAATTTCCGGGTATGGATATATTGGTTAACAACGCAGGAATATGCCCTGTTTCTATGGTAAAGGATATGACACTGGAAGAGTGGGATAGTGTAATACGGACTAACCTGACAGGAACCTTCCTTACCTGCAGGGAAATGGTGAATTCGCTGATAATCAGAGGTATTCCCGGTAATATTGTGAATATAGCCTCACAGGCTGCATACAATGGATCGAAAACCGGAAAGTCTCACTACTCCGCCAGTAAAGGAGGAGTAGTTTCCTTTACACTTTCCCTGGCAAAAGAAGTTGCCCAGTATGGAATCAAAGTCAATGCCGTGGCACCCGGGATGATATATACTGAGATGACTGCTGATACTCTTGATAAAAATATGGAAAGGTATAAAAAGGAGATTCCTTTGGGGCGGATAGCTGATAGAGAAGAGGTTGCGAGGGTGGTAGCATTTTTAGCCTCAGAAGCTTCCAGCTATATGACGGGCACCACAGTAGATGTCAGCGGTGGAATTATCGGAAGATAAGGCCCGGTTAGAGATGGGTAGAGGTCTCCTTCGTCATGTCATCATTATACAGCAAAGTGTGTTTACAACAAAAATATTTGTTCTTGTTATGCAATTAAATCTATTAAGTTATCTCTGCTTTTCCAACCTGAAAATGTATCAGAATAATGCTTGATAATATTCAGAGTCTCCGGAGTCAAAATATCGTAATAATAAACGAGGTGCACGGCCTATTTTTAAAGAGTTTGAAAAAACTATGGAAGGTATATATGCCACTACTGTCAGCAGGGCTACACTGGATGAATGTACCCTGCCTATAAACCAGTGGGAGAAATTATTGAAAACATTCAGGATACAGTTGAAATACTTGATATAATCAAGCCTGTTTACAATTTCAAAGCCAGCGAGTGATAAGCCGGAATCCGAATATTAATTCTATTGTACGAAAACAATTGATATTGTTTTACAGGTTCTTTTGTCGTATTATATTTTTTATATATATGTAATTATATTGGCATTTTAATATAATTATCAATTTCAATTTCAAAATATCCAGAGTTATTCTGTTTCTATCATGGGATAGGTTAAGCGATCCATTCTTTTGATGGTTTGAAAAGATTTTGTCATATAATTCTTTTAATATAAAAAAGCCAAGACTCAATTATGCCTTGGCTTAAGATGTTATTATGGATGTTTATAGCCCTAGCAGTTGCTTTTTCTTTAAATCGAATTCCTCTTGAGTTATAATTCCTTGATCCAATAAATTTTTAAACTTTAAAATTTCGTCAGCATTTGATTTAGGATGGACATTGCTGTTTTCTTCCGGTACTTTTGGACTATTACAAATCAATTGTAACGTTGATAAGATTTCTTGGGCTGACTTATAAATAGATTTATATGTAAAGCTGTCTTTTTTAGTTGCAGTTGCCAAAAGATTAATATATACAACAGGACTTCTCATGTCGTTCACTGTAATTTTAATCTTTAAGCTATTACATATCGATTTACTTCTCTTGCCACCAGTAATGCCACCAACAACGGCACCTATGCCTCCAAATAATAATCCGCCTGTTATAGCTCTACCTAATCCACCTTTAGTGATTGATTCTCCATCTTCTAATAATTCAAAGTCAACAATATCACTATAATTATAAATTTTTGGATTTTTCTTCGTGCCCAAAAAGCCATCTGGTATAAGCCATGTCTTTTGGTTCTCATCAAATTCTATGAATGCTCCGAATTTCTTTGTAGGTTTAAATGCAATAAGTTTTTCGGCGTTTTTTTGTTGAGCACTAATTGCATACTTTATATCGGAAACAGACATTTTATTAATTGGTGTTGTCATATTAAATCCACATTTTTTAAAGCATTCAGGACAAATCCATTCTTTGTTTGCAATCTGAAAACGATTCAGACCAATTTCTTTATTACAGTTTGCACATGTTGCTTTTAAATCAAAAAATCCCATTTGCTTTTCCTCCGAACGTTTTATCATCAGCTGCAGAGTCAAACTCATCTATTATTATTTGTTTTTGTTCTGATTCTGCTTTAATATGCTGTAATTCAGCTTTTAATTTTGAGTTTTCTACCTCCAATTCAGCAACTTTGGCTTTAACGGAAGACAATTCTTTGTTAATTGATGCTATGTCATCACCTTGTACAGTGCAGCCAGAAAAAACAAGCGAAATTAGAATGATAAATAATAGAGTTGGTTTTCTCATATTATCACCTCTGTTTTAATAATACAACAAATGGTATGATATAACAATTATGATGATTGTGAACAGAAGTCTTAAATTGCTGTACTGTATCACAGAATTAATGTGAATAAGGCGGGAACATGAAAATAATAAGTGTTTTTTAATTGATTGCGGGTTGATTATCACAGCTTTGTCTTTTGCAAAAGCAATAAAGTGCATATGTTTAATCTTTCGGATTATAATGTTTTTATTAGGCCGTTCCTCAGAACTATATAGAATAAACCAGTTAAATACTGGTTTATTCTGCGTGAAGGGTAAGAATATGGAGGTATAAGTACACAACATAAGTAATACTCGTCGTCAGAAATATTTTTTACTGTTCATAGTTTCCTGAACTATCCTCAGGGTTTCACCAAAACGCTGGTAATGGACTACCTCACGCTCCCTTAAGAAGCGGAGAGGATCTTTAACATCGGGATCATCGGCTATACTTAGCAGGTATTCATATGTAGCACGGGCTTTTTGCTCCGCTGCAAGGTCTTCATTAAGGTTTGCGATAGGGTCTTCCATTGATTCAATATAGGCTGCGGTAAAGGGAACACCATTAGAATCAGATGGATAAACAGCTCTGCCGTGAATAACAAAATTTGTATCAACATGCAGCCTTTCAAGCTCTTTTGGGGGAACCTTATCCATCAGTTGATGAACCATTGTACCTATCATTTCAAGGTGAGCCAGTTCTTCGGTACCTATATCATTCAATGTTGCCTTTGCTTCTTTGGTTGGCATTGAGAATCTTTGACTCAGATAGCGTAAAGATGCAGCTAATTCACCGTTAGGGCCGCCGTATTGGGTTAATATGGCAATAGCCATTCTAGGATCTGGTTTGGTTATTTTAATAGGGTACTGAGTTTTCTTATCATAAAGCCACATTTTTTATACCTCCTTATTATTCCATGGCCAAGGATCGTTAATCCACTGCCAGCAGGTTGTATTCGGCAAATATCGGGCAGTAAGAGGTCCGTATCTGTTTTGATACTGACGTCTTAAGTTTTCGGATTGTTCCAAGGCCATTTTATAGTCCCGGAGTGCGTTTGTATCTGAGGGATGTGTATTTAAAAAAAGTTGTAAATCATACAGAGCAAAATCGTAAGCCATAATCTGCTCTAATAGCGTTGTTTGTTCATCCACGTAAAAACACCTCCAAATTTATTATTTAACAAGTTCAGGGAAGATAGTTCCTTTTCTTAAGCCTTCTTGAGCGGGAAAGATCTTATTATAGAGCTGGTATGGTACATAAGCCTGAGCCAGTTCGGGCCGTATAGGCATGACCGGTATCATAATAGCTTCGCCGGTACAATTGTTTCCCGTATATATCGTTGCTATGTTTAGATTATCCATTTAGACGTTGCCTCCATGCTTGTTTCTTTTACATAATATGTACAAGCGTATCAACTTGTGAGAGCATAAGACCATGAAAATTAATAATATAATCTAAAGAATACTTGTTTTAAAGAGTATGTATAAAGGAAGGTGATACTTTTTGGACATAATATCTGATACAAAAGCCTTAAACTTGATGAATGTGGGTAAATATAGGATAATGAAACTATCTGAGAATATGGGAGGTATTCTGTTTTAATGGCTGATAATGAACTTCGCATAAATTTAAACGGCAAAGAAATGATTGTAAAAAAGGGTACAAGAGTGGAAGATCTTATCCAAGGTTTAAAGGGTAAAAAGGATTCTATTATTGTTGCTGTTTTGATTGATAATGAGATAAGGGAACTCACATATCGCTTAGAAAATGACTGTAAGATCAACTTTGTAGATTTAGCATGTGAAGATGGATTAAGAATATATGAGCGGGGGCTGAAGTTTCTTTTAATAAAGGCGGTAAAGGATTTATTTCCTGAATATGAATTACAGATTCGTCATTCGGTCAGCCGGGGTATATTTTTCGAGATTTTAGACTATCATGTAACTCCGGAAGATGCTGTACGTATTGAAAGACGAATGCGAGAATTGGTCGAAATGAATATACCATTTATCAAAGTGACTGTTTCGATTGATGAGGCCAGAAAAATCTTCCTTAAGAGAGGGCGTGAAGACAGGCACAGAGTTATTGAAAATCGTGAAAAAGATTATGTTACGCTTTATATATTTGATAATATAGAAGACTATTTTTATGGATACATGGTGCCCAGCTCCGGTTATCTTAAGCTTTTTGCAGTAGAAGCAGATAACGGCGGCATTGTATTGATTCTGCCAAAGAAAGAAAACCCCAATGTGCTACCGGACGTACCTATTCCGAGAAAGCTCTTCAATATTTTCACAGAGTACGGCGAATGGATTAACATACTCGGAGTGGGAGACGTAGGAAAGCTTAATGATGTAATAGAAAATGGCGGTCTTAAAGATCTTGTGCTTATTGCAGAAGCTTTGCATGAGAAAAAAATTGCTCAAATTGCTGATTTAATCAAGCATCAGCAACCTCAAAAAAAGGTAATTATGATTGCAGGGCCCTCATCTTCAGGGAAAACAACTTTTGCCCAGAGACTGTCTATTCAGCTTAAGGTAAACGGTCTGAAGCCATTGAATATATCAGTCGATGATTATTTTGTAGATAAGACGAAGACACCATTAGACGAGGATGGAAAGCCTGACTATGAAGCCCTGAAGGCAGTCGATCTGCATCTTTTCAATCAGGACATAAATACACTGATTAATGGTGGTGAGGTTGGAATTCCCAGCTATAATTTTCAAAAAGGCATGAGAGAATACAACGGCAAAAAGATGAAAATGGTTGAGGGAGAGGTATTGGTTATTGAGGGCATACATTGTCTGAATCCGGGACTCACCAGTGAAGTGAAACAGGAGAATAAGTTCAATATATATATAAGTGCTATTACCTCGATGAGAATTGACAGATATAATCGAATTCCTACCACTGATTTAAGACTTATCAGACGTATGGTCAGGGATAACAGATACAGAGGTACACCTGCACCTAGAACAATCGATTTATGGCCAAGTGTCAGAAAAGGTGAAGAGAAGAACATATTTCCTTTCCAGGAGAAGGCAGACGCAATGTTTAACTCATCTCTGATTTATGATCTTCCGATGCTGAAGCCTATGGCCCTGCCGTTGTTGAATAAAATAACCAAAGATATGCCTCAATATGCAGAGGCACGCAGACTTATTGAGTTTTTAAGCTACTTTGTATCAGCGCCGACCGATTTGGTACCGGCTAACTCAATTTTACGTGAATTTATCGGGGGTTCGTTATTCAGAGAATAAAAGCATAATCTTCAGATTTTGAGATAGACGAAAAACCCGATTTACTTGATAAAGGAGCAATATGAAAAAACTACGACTATATGCCACTGCAACATTCGGCGTTGAATCTGTTGTGGCACGTGAAATCAAACACCTGGGATATGAAGATACCTTTACTGACAACGGAAAAATATTTTTTGACGGTGATTTTGAAGCGCTTTGCCGTGCAAATTTGTGGCTTCGCTCGGCAGGGCGTGTTTATGTTTTAATGGGCGAATTTACCGCAACTACTTTTACCGATCTTTTTGAATCGGTTCTTGCAATACCTTGGGAGGAATGGCTCCCGAAAGATGCTGAATTTCCTGTCACAGGCGGGTGTGTTAAGTCAACCCTTATGAGTGTATCTGATTGCCAGTCGATAATAAAAAAAGCAGTTGTGGAGAGGCTGAAAAAATCATATAAGCTCGAGACCTTTCCCGAGACGGGTCCAAGGTTTCGCATTGACTTTAGCATAACAAGGGACAATGTAATAATTGCATTGGACAGCAGTGGTGATGGACTTCATAAAAGAGGCTACAGAACTCTTGCGTATTCTGCGCCCATCAAAGAGACTCTTGCGGCAGCCATGCTCAGAATAAGCCGATGGGCACCGGGGAAAAACCTGATAGATCCTTTTTGTGGATCAGGCACAATCCCTATTGAAGCTGCATTGATGGCAATGAATAAAGCACCCGGTCTTGACAGGGATTTTGACTGCCAGGAATGGCCGATAATACCCAAAAAGATTTGGTACAGTGCTTTAGAGGAGGCAAGAAGCTTAATTAAGCCGGTTACAGAAAAGCTTATCCAGGGCTATGACATAAATCCTGAAGCGGTGAGTCTGGCCAATTATCATGCCAAACAGGCAGGTGTGTCGGAAGCAGTGCATCTTCAGGTAAGAGATGTGAAAGATATTTCTTCTAAAGCAAAATACGGTTTTATCATTACTAACCCGCCATATGGACAGAGATTGGGTGAGAAGAAGGAAAACAGCCTGCTCTATCATACTATGGGAGAGAGCTTTAAGAGGCTTCCCACCTGGTCTTACTATATAATCAATGCGGATCCTGAATTTGAGAAATCCTTTGGAAGAAAGGCCGATAAAAATCGCAAGCTATATAATGGAGGGCTTCTTAGTTACTATTATCAATACTTTGGCCCAAAACCGGAAAGATCTGTAGATTCAAATATCTGATATCCGAAAGAGACAATAAAACGAAAAAAGTGCCATGAGTGTTGTCAACTGACGTAAGCAGAACTGTTGACTCACACTGCAGGCACTTTTTTTTCCATATCTAATCCCATGAATTTGGGTTGTTGCCCCAATCAATACCTTCCCAGTTTTCCTCCTCCAGAGGATTCCCGATATCTTCTGCCCAGGGACCGCCCGGTAAACCTTCAGGCAGGTTTTCATCGTCAATTGTCGAATCGGGTGGAATATAATCTTCCACCACCGGCGGAATCAGAAAATCGTGTCCATGAACGGTACAGAATTCTCCTTCCGGAATTTCATAAATACTGTCAGCCGGATATGGATCATTCGGGAATGCAGGTTTGTACTCAACAGGCCTTTTTATACCCACCTTTTGCACTGTTGTTTCAAAAGGACAGTATTCAGTTGCGAGAAGGTCCCTCTTCAGGGCATCCTGTGAGGCAGTACAAGCTTCATATGCAACATGAACAGTACAAATATCACTGTATGCCGGCTCAGTACCTTCTATAAAGTATTCCTCACGAACTCTGCCGCCTCGGGGATCTTTTCTGCAAAGATCAGTTGCTATCTTGCCCGAATCAATACAAATAGTACGCTTAACTATATTTGGAGGTACGCTGTCAAAAAACGGCACAGACGGCAACCCTTCATGAATCTTATTCATAACAGCGTTCCATATAAGTAGTGCATTGTCTTTTTCTTCCCTTTGGATTTCTACCGCTTTATCGTAACCATACCAGCTCACCCCTACATAATATGGGGTGAATCCGCAGAACCACTTGTCTTTGTCAGAGTCTGTAGTTCCTGTTTTTCCTGCGGAAGGAATAACAACCTTCTTGCCTTCGGCATCCTTGTATTCGATTATACCCTCAGGATAAGCCGTTCCCTTCGTAACAACGTCCTGCAGCATATCGTCCATAATAAAGACTGTTTGCTCTGAAAAGACCTGAGCTCTTTCAGGTTTAACAGATATAATGGTTTTTCCGTTGTTATCCTTGACCTCGGTAAAAAACATAGGCTTTGTGTATATTCCTTTATTCGCAAAAGGAGTGAAAGCTCCGGCCATTTCAAGGGGTGTCATACCTTTGTTAAAGCCACCCATAGCAATGGACAGATATTGCTCATCCCGTCTGTCAATACCAAGCTTGTTAAGATAATCAAGGGCTGTGGGAACACCGACATAATCTTTTAACAGTAATGTTGCCACAACATTTCGGGATTTAAATATACCTATACGGGCTGTTGTTAAGCCAAAATTTGATTTCTCGACATTTCGGGGCCATTCCTGTTCAGGTTTATCGTGCAATAAATATTGTTTTACATCATCTACCACTGTTGCTGCAGTTATAGCCCTGCTTTCAATGCCGGGACCATATATAAGAATAGGTTTTATTGCAGATCCGGGCGGGCGTTCGGCCTGGGTAGCACGATTAAACACACTGCCTTCTTTGGCGCCTCGTCCACCGTATACACCTTTCACAAAGCCATCCTTTCCCATAACAACCATAGCTGCCTGAGGCTTTTCATCGGTGTATTTATTATCATATGAAAATAAGTCAGGATTGGTAAAGACCTCGTCTAAAGCCTTTTGTACCTTAGGATCCATACTGGAATAGATATGGAGACCATTATTGTAGATGATGTCTAATGCTGCCTGCTCGGTGTAGCCGCTTGTCTGCATAAGATAGTTCTTAAGGCTTTTTATTACTTCATCTACAAAATAAGACTGGTTACTGGTCTTCATAACCTTACCGGCTTCAGGATTATACCTGAATACTATATTTTCTTTAAGAGCCTCGTCATACTCGCTTTGTGTTATTTTCCCCTGTTCCAGCATAAGTCCCAGGATTGTCTTAGTTCTTGCCAGATTAGCTTCTATATTGGTTTCATTAATGGGCATATATTTAGTTGGCCAATTGGTTATACCGGCAAGACTGGCGCATTCGGCAAGTGATAAATCACGGACGTCTTTGCCAAAATAGCCTTTGGCGGCTGTTTCAATACCATAAAAATTACCACCCATTGGAATGTTGTTTAGATAATATGTTAAAATCTCTTCTTTTGTTAATACTTTTTCAAGCTGTAAGGCTTGCCACTGCTCCTGGAGTTTTCGAGGCACAGTGACATCATCACGCTTTGTCAGATTTTTTATGAGCTGCTGCGTGATCGTGCTTCCGCCCTCCATTTCCACATCTGCACCTAACAGTTTTTTACCATAGGTAAGAACAGCGCTTCCTATGCGCCTGAAATCGATACCTTTATGATCTTCAAAACGCTTATCCTCAACAGATATATATGCATCAATCAACATTTTAGGTATCTCATCATAATTTATCCAGACACGGTTTTCTTCCCTTTTTAGCTCGGCAATAATATTTCCGTCAGCGTCATATACATAGGAATTAAAACCCATGGTTTTAAACAACTCTGCTTCAACCATAGGAGTTGTTTTGATTATGCCGTAAACTCCACCGCCCAACAGGCCGCCTGCAGCGCTTCCGACTACAAAAAGAAGCGAAAAAACGATAGATAAAGATATCAGAAAAGCTTTTACAAATAATAAAAGTATAATCAAACCGGTACTTCTATTTTTCTTCGAAACAGCTGAAACATTAGCTTCCTTGCTGCTTCTATAGTTTTTATTCATATAGTATCCTCCTCGCATAAGGACAAAGATAAATTGTACAAAAGTATTATTTCGGCACCCGTTCGAAATCTTTGATTTCATATTCGGATGAGGTATTAATACGAAGTATCAATGTTCTCGGGCACCCGACCGAAATCTTTGATTTCGTATTCGGGTGAGGTTATTAATACGAAGTATCAATGTTCTCGGGCACCCGACCGAAATCTTTGATTTCGTATTCGGGTGAGGTTATTATAACACAAATTATCTGCCGTTAAAAGTTACTGGCTATCTTTGACTATTGGTTAGATATAATATAATATTATTCTATAATAGATTATAAATACACTGTCATTTCGAAGAGGAACCATATGGAAATAAGTGTTGGCGAAATTATTAAAACAAAACGTGAAGAAAAAGGATATAACTTAAGTGAATTTGCCAAGTTAATAGAAATATCGCCCGGTTATCTTTCACAGATAGAAAATGGTAGAAAGACAAATCCAAAGCTGGGTATAATACTAAGGATAATACATGAACTTGATATAGATATTGAGATGCTTTTGGGTATCGAATCCGCTGAGGATAACTACCTTTCCCGGATTCCATCACTGCTTAAGCTGACGCTGGCAAAGGAGAGAAATCTAAAAACCCT
>JGI24708J26588_10000426_pt1 | contig 34461 bp, 26 predicted proteins | sample BioPla1DNA2_FD_26588 | JGI IMG/M metagenome (IMG submission 26588) | reverse complement strand
GCTGATGAAACCAATTTGGAAATGAGTGCTGCTGTAGCGCATGTTCAAGAAGAGCTTATGTCTGTATATTCAAAGCAGACTGATGGAATCCCATTGACGGACGAGGATTATTATTTTTTGCGCGAACTAGAGGTAGCATTCAATGATTTGTGTAACAGCTTAAGTAATGATGATGGTTCTATCAATAAAAAAGCGTTTGATGATGAGTACGTAGCAGAAGTATTCCGTGACTTTAAGGATGCAGTTATAATATTGAAAGCCCCTTAATTTCAACAGTTAATACTAGGATAGGTATTCCGGCAGAGAGAATGTAGAGCCTATCATCCCCTGTTTCCAGTAGAAATTAAATAAGCACTATATGTATTGAGATACTGCTTTAGGGCAAGGCGGCGAGCACACCCTTGATTAGAGTGGCCAGGTCTGCGGCGGCAATGTTTCCGATTTGCTCGACCTGGGAGATAGGTGCGTCTACCGGCAGGATGCCGGAGGCCATATTGGTTAGGACCGAGATGCCTAAGACGGGCAGACCGCAATGAGCAGCTGCCAACACTTCAGGTACCGTTGACATGCCTACGGCATCAGCGCCCAGAGTTCTTAAGGCACGGATTTCGGCGGGTGTTTCAAACTGAGGTCCTGTCATATAAGCATAGACTCCTTCGTGGAGGTTGGCCTTGATAGAGCCGGCTAATTCTTTAGCCAATAAGCGCAGATCAGGGGCGTAGACGCGCGAGACATCGAAGAAACGAGGGCCGAACTCCTCAGGATTGGGTCCCCTGGTCGGCGCTGCACCCATAAAGTTCAGATGATCGGAAATCAACATCAGATCTCCCGGTTGATAAGAGAGGTTGATTGCCCCGGCGGCATTGGTGATAATTACCAATTGCACACCCAGCAATTTGAATAACTGGATCGGTGCGGCGAGCTGCGCAAAAGAATAACCCTCATAGTAGTGAAAACGTCCTGACATACATATGACATCCTGCCCTGCCAGACAGCCGTTAATAAGCAGTCCGGCATGGGCAGGAGCGGTTGATTGCAGGAAGCTCGGTATTTCCCGATAGGGAAACTGAACCGCAGCGGTGATCTCATCTGCCAGGCTACCTAATGCAGTTCCCAGTATAATGCCGATCTTCGGCGGTTTTTTCAGACGGGGGCGAATATAGTCCGCCGCTGTCCGGCAGCATTCCAGCTGCTGTTGATAATTATTCATATGATCTCTACCAATATTGGGCAATGTTCTTATTCGATGTCCCGGCAGTGTGAGTAGTCAAAGCTATGCGGTTCTTTGTCTTGGGCAATATGGCCGATGGCAATGGAAATATGGCAGATGTCATCCGGCTCCAATCCCATCTCTGCGGCCAGATTACCAGGTATATCCGTTTGTAATGCACTAGTGCCGATGCCAATGATGCAGGAACCGAGACCGAGAGAATGTGCAGCTAAGGCCAGATTTTGCACTGCGATGCCGGCATTCAAGTAGGCATATTTGCTGGCTTTGGAATAGATAAAGACTACCAAGGGGGCATCATAGAAAACGCTTTTGGCTCCGCGCTCTTTCATGCGGTTAATAAAGTCCTGCCTACTTTCTTCATGCATTAGAGCCAGAACTTTTTGATTGATTTTTTCCAACACATCCTTATTGGTAACAAAGATAAAGCGGTTTTCCTGTCTGTTCATAGCGGTTGGCGCCGCCAGAGCGGCATTCTTAAGGGCAGCCAGCTGATCATAATCCAGTGGTTGATCTGTAAAAGAACGGGTCGAGCTGCGATCCAGTATTGTAGCTAGTGTTTCATTCATTGTTAATNCTCCTTTGTAGTTACATCAAATTAAGTATCNGTNTCTTNAATCTCATTATACTAAATACTCATCTAAACAGGTATTTAGTCACAATGGGTTCTCTGCCGGTTCTTTGATCTTCAAACCATTCGTACCATGAGATTCCTATCATTGAGCCGGACAGACCCCAGATATTATCCCAACCTTTGTTCTGCAATGCTCTGATAGCATTGTAGGCGCGGAGTGAAGAACGGCAGTANAAATAGACGGGTCGATCTTTTGGTACTTCGTCCATGCGGTCGCGNAGCTGAGAGAGAGGCAGATTGATCGCATTTTTGAGATGACCGGCGGCAAATTCTCTCGGNCCTCTAACGTCAATGATATAGGCATTTGATTCAACCAGTTCCCTGGCAGCACTGACAGGTACGAATTTGTAGTCGCCTTGGAGAGAGTTTAGACCGATATAACCGGCGAAATTGACTGAATCGCGGGCGGTGGAAAAGGGAGGTGCATAACAGAGTTCGAGGTCTTTCAGATGTTCCAGTGTCGGATTGAACTTGAGCATAGCGGCGATCACGTCGCAGCGCTTGACAACATCTCCCTTACCGATGCATTGAGCACCCAGGATGCGGCCGCTTGGTACTTCATAGAGCACTTTAAGATGCTGATCCTGAGCATTTGGCATCAAGCTGACCGCATCTTTCATAAACAGATATACAAAGTCATAGTCGATAGCCAGCTTTTGTCTTCGAATAGCGTTCTCGGTGAGACCGGTTGAGGCAGCATTATAGTCAAAGACTTTGATACAGGAAGAGCCGATATAGCCGGTGTTATTTGTCACACGTCCGTAGATATGATCAGCTGCGGCGCGAGCCTGCTTGAGTGCCGGTCCTGCCAGGGCTAGCGGTCCGGTTGATCCCGTAAGATGATAGGGCACCTCGATGACATCACCAATCGCATAAATATCTGCATCTGATGTCAGATAATTGGCATCGACCTTGATCGCTTTGCGATCCGTCAGCTCAAGCCCGGCCTGTTCAGCCAGATCGGATAGTGGCCTCACACCGGCAGCCAATACCACGGCATCGGCGGGTAACTTGGTGCCGGATCGTAATACTACATGTCCATCGGCAAAGGCATCAGCAGCTTCATTGACATACAGCTTTACCCCGTGGTCAACCATTTCCTTATGCAATATCTGGACCATGTCAAAGTCCAGAGTGGTTAGTATTTGGGGTGCAAATTCGACCAACGAGACATTGAGTCCCCTCATTTTGAGATTTTCCGCAGCTTCTACGCCAATGAATCCACCCCCGATTACCACGACATCTGTGGCCTGTTTTTCGATCAGATATTTATTCAGTGAGTCTACATCCTCGACATTGCGGACTGTGAAATAAGGTATCTGATCCAGATCTTTGATGGGCGGAATTGAGACTTTGGCTCCCGGAGACAGGATCAGTTTGTCATAAGTTTCCCGATAAACCGTACCGGTTTCCAAAACCCTGACTTCAACCTCCTTATTGTTGCGGTCAATACCAATAACCTCATGCCGTACACGAGCATCGATATTATAAGAAGTTTTTAGCGAAGGCGGATCCATTAGGACCAGCATCTCGCTGCGCGGGATTAGACCGCTGAGGTGATAGGGCAGCGAACAATTAGAAAAAGAAACATTAAAGCCTTTTTCAAAAACAATAATTTCTGCATCTTCATCTAACCTGCGGATCCTTGCCGCAGCAGACATACCGCCGGCTACACCGCCGACAATTAATATTTTTTTGCTCATAATATTGTCCTCCATCTCTAAAAGGCATAGATAGCAAGTAAAAGCTTGCCGGATTATTATTAGTTACTAATTAGTATGTATAATCGCTGCATATTATTTTGAACCATGTGTTACTTATTGTTTATACTATAAAAAGTAGAGGATTTGAAATGATGGAACAAAATGAAATAGATAGCAGGACGAAACCGGAAATCAAAGATAGTTATCAGATCAATGATCTGCGGAATTTATTGGCTTTTTTACGCTCACCGCAGGGCTGTCCCTGGGATCGGATTCAAACCCACGATAGCATTAAGCACAATTTGATTGAAGAAGCCTATGAAGTCGTTGATGCCATTCAGTCCGGAAATAGTGACAGCCTGAAAGACGAGCTGGGCGATCTCTTGATGCAGGTAGTGTTCCACGCCAGGATGGCTGAGGAGCGCGGCGAGTTTGATTTTGATGATGTTGTTACTGCGGTTTCGCAGAAGCTGATCTCCAGACATACTCATATTTTCGGTGATGATACTGCTGCGAATCCTGAGCAAGTCTTGCAGACTTGGGAAGAGAATAAAAAGATTGAAAAAGGTCTTCACAGTCAAACAGACGTATTATGCGATGTTCCCAGAACTCTACCGGCCTTGACTCGTGCTTTTAAGGTACAAAAAAAAGCGGCGCAGGTAGGCTTTGACTGGCCGGACAGTAGTGGTTCCAAAGCTAAAATCTTTGAGGAGTTAGATGAGATCCAAGAACAGATTGATCTTGCTCAGGTACGACTTAAAGCGGAGAATATCGACGGAAATACCGTGCAGCAAAGAGAAATTGAGCGAGAAGCCGGCGACCTATTGTTTGCGGTAGTGAATTATTTACGCTCTCTTAAAGTTGAACCGGAGTTGGCACTTAACCTTAGTACAGACAATTTTATTCGTAGATTTGCCCAAATGGAAGCGCTGGCTGCAGCTAGCGATACTGAGCTGGACGAACTGTCCCTGACTGAGCTGGACGCTCTCTGGAATCAGGCTAAACAGATACTGGGACAGACGGACGGAACAGAGAGTAAATCAAATGACAAAGAGGAAAACAAAAATGAGAGTAGATAAATATCTGAAAGTGGCACGGATAGTAAAAAGACGAACAGTTGCCAATGAGATGGCTGCTGCGGGCAGAGTTAGTGTCAACGGTAGGAAAGCTAAGCCGAGTACGGAAATTGCCATCGGCGATATTATTGAGATCGGCTTTGGCGAAAGACAAACCAGAATAAGAGTAAGAGATATACGGCCTGCGGTCAAGAAAGAAGAAGCGGAACAACTTTATGAGCTCCTTAACTGAAGAGGAAGGCCATATCTACTGCCTCAGAGCGATTATTACAATTTAGTTACTTAGGCATAAAAGCCCGTTTTTTCAAGCTTTTTTGGCGTTTTTATTCAGACAATTTTAAAATTTGACTGGACAAACCGAACAAACTCCGTTTACAATAAAGCCCACGACAGCAAGAGTAATGATGTAATGTCAGCAGGAGGTCTTGTGTCAGTGGCTAACATGCGTTCAACTGACAATCTAAAAGCCAAAATGTCAAGAGCCGCCTTGATGAGGATGGTTTTTGCGGGGGCATTGATCATTATTCTGGCGGTTTGTTTTACGATTTTTGTTTCACAGGAACGGGAAAATAGCAGATTGCAGCGCAAGCATGAGGAACTGCAGGCTATTAAAGCCGAATTGGAGGCTCAGAAGTATGAGCTGGAGCAGCTCCTTAGTATTGCAGGCACACCGGAATATATTGAGCGCATTGCCCGGGATAATCTGGGTATGGTAGCTCCGGAAGATATTATTATCCAGGACAAATAACAAAATATCCGGTCTGATGGTGACATTAGACCGGTACTGCCGGGATAACGCCTTCGATAACAGACAGGCGTTAGATATCTTGTCTGCCGATAAAAGCCCTCATTAGAGTGACTTCATCGGCGTATTCCAGGTCGCTGCCCATAGGTATGCCGTGAGCCAGGCGGGTGGTTTTGATGCCGGTACCCTTCAGAAGTCTGGCAATATAGAGGGCTGTGGCCTCGCCTTCTACAGTTGGATTGGTTGCCAGGATCACTTCTGTGATCTGATCTGATTCCTGTAGTCTGATTAGTAACTCTTTGAGTTTGATTTGTTCCGGGCCGATGTCCTGCATGGGCGAGATAGCGCCGTGCAGCACATGATATAGACCGTTATATTCCTGGATCCTTTCCAGTGAGGCGATGTCTCGAGGACTTTCGACTACGCAGATTCTGGTGCGGTCACGCTGAGTTGAGGAGCATATCTCACAAGGGTCAGTCTCTGTTAGGTCACAGCAGATGGGACAGAGATGAATCTGATCTCTGGCATTACTGATGGCAGCGGACAGTTCGCGGGCAAACTCGTCGTCCTGACCCAAAATGTAGTAGGCGAGACGCTGAGAACCTTTGCGACCGATGCCCGGGAGCTTGCCCAGGGCTGAAATCAGCCGACTGATTGCTGGCGGAAAGTGTCTGGACATATTCTAGAAACCGGGGAAGCCAAGACCTGCGCCGCCGGTGACCTGGGACATTCTGGCTTCAATCTTGCTATCCAGATCTCTCATGGCCTCGTTTACGGCTGCGGTGACCAGGTCTTGCAGCATTTCCGGATCTTCCGGATCAATGACTTCCGGGGCCAGTTCGAGTGAGATGATCTGATGATCGGCTCCCACAGTTACTGTGACGAAGCCGCCGCCTACGGTAGCTTCTCCTGTCATCTCCGCAGTTTCCTGTTGGGCCTTTTCCAGCTCGCGCTGCATTTTTTGTGCTTGTTGCATCAGTTGGTTCATATTGCCGCCGGCACCAAAGCCGCCTTTACCCCGCGGCATTCCTCTTCTTGACATCTTATTCCTCCACTTCTAAGGGTACATCCGTTTCTCGACATACTTTCCTGATGCGGCTCAGCCACTCAGGTTCTGCGGTTGCACCGGTTTTTGCTGTATTATCGTTGTTAATTCTGGTAATGATCGTGACAGGTTGTTTCATCTCTTCCGAAACCAGTCTGCTGAGAATACGGACTGCATCCGGCATGCTGCAGCGTTCGTACTGAGATTGCATACTGCTGTCAAAGCTCAGGTACCAATTTGTTCCATCATAACTGACATGTGAAGATCGTGCCATAATCAGGATATCTATATGCCCCAGTTCGATCAGCTGATCCAGGATATGTTGCCAGCTGTTGATTAGCTGATCGTGTTCCATTACACCTTCCCTTACTATAGGGTCTTCTGCCGGATCTTCGGCTATAAGATCTTCTGCAGGATCTTCGGCTATAAGATCTTCTGCAGAATCTTCATCTACAGAATCGTCTACAGGATCGTATGCATGAGCTTCGCCATTTGTTGCCGGGACTGTCTGCTCTCTATCCGGTTCCTCTCTTGGACTAGGTATCGGTTCTTCGCTAGGTGTCGGCGCAAACTCCACACTGTCTTTTGCCACCGGCATCGCCGGATCTTCGTCGACCGTTCCCGGAGTTTCACCTTTTGCAGATACTGTCTCGGGATCAATGACGGAGGGTATTTCTTCAGGCTCAGGTACGGTCTGTGCCGGCTCGATCTCAGAGATATCCGGTTCAGAGACACCGGATGTTATTGGAACGCCTTCGTCAACGGTTAAAGGATCTTCTGCGCAAGTTGTCTGAGGAATCTCACCCATCAGGCGCATCAGGCCGATTTCGAGACTCATACGCAGATCAGGGCTCCAACGCAGTTCACCGAGCAGCGCAGATAAACCCTGAATCAAGGTGATCAGTGATTTGCGGTCGATCAGCCCGGCCAGGCGGCGCAAGTCGCGCATTGTGCGGCCGGTAACCTGGATCATTTCTTCCGGTCGAGAGGTGATCTGACAGATCAGAACATTGCGCAGGTAGCGGGCGATATCAATAACTGACTGGACCAAGTCGCGCCCGGACATCATGAGCTGAGAGATCAGGGGCAGGAGACGATCAACGCGCTTGAGGAGCAGGGCCTCCGCCAGCTCCGCCATGAACTCATCATCCATCAGACCGACCAGATCAAGCAAAGCATCGCGCGTAATCTGCCCCTCAATACCTGTGCTTGCCTGATCCAGCAGAGAAATGGCATCGCGCAGAGTGCCTTCAGCCAGATGAGCCATTGTTCTCAGCGCATCATCAGTCACATCGATCTGATAATTGTCAGCGATTAAGCGCAGACGTTCTGTTACCTCATCTAGCGGTATACGGCGGAAATCATAGCGTTGACAGCGGGAGATAATGGTAGCCGGGATACGGTGCGGCTCGGTTGTAGCAAGGATAAAGATGGCATGTGCGGGCGGCTCTTCCAGCGTTTTAAGCAGAGCGTTGAAAGCACCGCCGGACAGCATATGAGCCTCGTCGATAATATACACTTTGTAGCGAGCTGTGACCGGAGCGAAAAGAACTTCATCAGCCATGCGCCGGATATTGTCGACACTATTGTGTGACGCGGCATCCATCTCTACAACGTCTAGCAGAGAGCCATCGTTAATTGCGTTACAGATGGCGCATTGGTTGCAGGGATTGCCGTTCCGGATGTCTAAGCAGTTAACCGCCTTAGCATAGATACGGGCAAGGGAAGTCTTGCCTGTGCCTCTGGTGCCTGTGAAGAGATAAGCATGTCCGACCTCACCTTTGACTATGCTTTGCCGTAAGGGAAATACCACCTGTTCCTGGGCTACGACTTCATCAAAGTTCTGGGGTCTCCATTCCCGATAATATGCAATTCTGGCCATTATGAGTCTCCCTTCTGGAACAAACGCCGCATCTGGGCTGCAGTTGAGGCTGGCACCCCCGCGGCACCTACGGTTTACCGCTTACCGCTGCTTCCTTCCAGACCTGACGGGGTTCACGGGCCGCATCGCACGGGACCCGCGATCAACTGCAGGCCAGTTACGGCGTTAGACTATAATTGTAGCATATTTGAGGTCCGGCTGACGAGGAAACTAGAACTCGTCGGTCCGAAAGCTCATATCCTCGTCGGTTACCGGACTGGTCTTGACAAGAGCCTTGTCTTTCCATCTGCCCCGCTTGAAAAAGATGGCAATCAGTATCGTGCCCATGAACCAGGTCAGTACCAATGAGCCAAAAGTGGAGATCGGCCGGCCATGCGGCCATTCAGCCGACTTGGTCAGGTGAGCAATCAGATAGGCCATCGGCACACGGAAAACAATATTGTTGAAAATTGTAATCCACATCGGTGTTAAAGTATCGCCCGCCCCTCTCATCACGCCACTCAAAACCTGAGTAATGGCAAAAGCGATATACCCGACAGTCAGTACCAGCATCATAGAATATGCCAGTTCCACATTAGCCTCTGTCTTAGTGAATAGACGCATGACATTCTTACCGAAAACGACCAGAAGCCCGGTCAGCGTGATGGTCGTCACGAGGGCAACAGCCAATCCTTGTTTAACGCCCTGCTTTAGCCGATGCATCTTGCCGGCGCCTACATTCTGTCCTGTGAATGTGGCCATTGCGATGCCAAAGGTGAAGTTTGGCAGCATGGCGAATCCGTCAACCCGGATTACCATCGTCGAGATATCTGCAATATTGATCTGATTAGTCAGGCTTTGCACAAAGAGCATGGAGAGAGCAAATATACCGTGCATGATGCCGGAGGGAATGCCCAGGCGGAACAGATCTTTACTGGTTTTCCAATCCGGCTTCGCAGTTTGGAAAGAAAAGTCAAAATCCTGGTAACGACTCAGTCTCAAAAGCGTCAATGCGGCAGAGACATACTGGCTGATGACAGTTGCAATAGCAACTCCCGCCACTCCGAGACCAAGCTCTCTGACAAAGTAGAGATCGAGCACGATATTCAGCATTGTGGCGATCAGCACAAATACCAGCGAGCTGATACTATCACCTAAACCGCGCAGAATTCCGGCCAGAATATTATAAAAAGCCAAACCATGAACACCCCAGAAGTAGATCGTTAGATAATCTTTGCTCCAACTGATATAACTATCAGGGGTTCTGGTCAGCTTTAGCAAAGGCTCAGTAATAAAAAGACCAAGAATTAGCAAAGCAGTGCTGATGATTACCGTCCAGATGAGGGCTGTATTGATCGACTTCGATAGATTAACTCGGTCTTTAGCACCATAGTACTGACTAACCATAATACTACTGCCGGTTCCTATCATGGTGAAAAAGATGATAAGCAGATGCAATACCGGCGCTGAACTGCCGATTGCTTTTAGGGCGTTATCACCAACAAATTGTCCGACTACGATACTGTCAACAGTACTGTACATCTGCTGGGCGATATTACCGATCAGCAGGGGCACGCTGAAATAAAGAATTTTTTTCCAGGGCGTTCCTATCGTCATATCCTGTTTGCCGAATAATGTCTTAAGCAATAATCAATTTCACCCCTTCTCAATCTGATCAACTTCTGAATCTGCTTAAAAAGCATAACATAACTAAGTCTGGTTTAACTACGATTCGACACAATTTTTGACCGCACAATGTGCACATAAACAATGCTTTATAAGTTAAATAATATGGCAAAATGCCAGTCTTTTGGTACTCGTTTGACCTTTGCAATAAATGTTTATAAAATCGAAAGAATTCGATAATAAAAGCTTGTACTTAATAAAAATACACCTAAATAAGATACTAGCTATTATCGAACAGTACAATAACACAGGAGGTCAATTGTATGAGAAAGTCTAAAACTAAAAAATCCGTATCAGTTCTGCTGGTGTTAATGGCGATTATTATGCTGCTGACATCCTGCGGGAAAACCGAAACGAAGACTACTGAGCCGGCGGCTGATGGTACGGAAGCAGATGCTGCCGTTGCCACAGATGCTGCTGCTGAGACAGATGCTGCTGCTGAGACAGATGGTGCTGCTGAAACAGATGGTGAAACGCCCGCGGGAGATACGATTAAAATTGGCGGCCTGGCACCGCTAACCGGCCCGGTATCGGTTTACGGTATTGCTGCTGATAATGGTGCACAGCTGGCCATCAAAGAAGTTAACGCCAATGGCGGTGTGCTGGGTAAACAAATTGAATACATCGTCTACGATGAGAAGGGTGAGCCGGTTGAAGCAACCAATGCCTATAACCGTCTCGTCAACGAAGATAAAGTTATTGCTCTGATTGGTGACGTAACCTCCGGTCCCTCCATCGCAGTGGCTCAAAGAGCGGTACTGGATAATCTGCCTATGATCACACCAACAGGAACCTCTGCCGACATCACTGCGCAAGGACCGAACGTTTTCCGCGCTTGCTTTATTGATGAGAACCAAGGCTCCTTGATGGGAACTTTCATGGCTGAAAATCTAAAGCTGAAGAAAGCTGCCGTGCTGTACGATGTCTCAGATCCTTATGCTCAGGGTTTGAATGACGCTTTTACTGCTAAGTGCAAAGATCTGGGNATCGAANTTGTTACAACCGAGATCTATAACGCAGGNGACACCGATTTCAAGACCCAGTTGACCAAGATTTTGGCAGCTGAGCCGGAAGCGCTCTATGTCCCCAACTACTATAACGATAATATTATGATTGTCCGTCAAGCTAAGCAGATCGGCCTGGATGTTCCTTTCCTCGGTGGCGATGGCTGGGATGGCATACTGAGTGAAAATGTAATCGGCGCGGATAAGAATGACGCTGACGGATCTTATTTCACCAATCACTATGCGGCGGACGATCCTGCAGAAAAACTGCAGAATTTCCTCGCAGCTTATCGCGAAGAATATGGTGTGGAAGCGATTTCATTCTCCGCTCTTGGTTATGATGCGGCTATGATGATGGTCCAGGCTATTGAAACAGCCGGATCGACAGATTCCGCAGCCATAGTAGACGCCCTGAAAAATATAGAATATGAGGGCGTTACCGGCGATATTACTTTTGATGAAAACAATAACCCGATTAAAACTGTGTCGATCATCTTGATCAAGGACGGAGCTTATACGCTCTTCACCAAGATGAAAAGTGGCGAGTAGTCTGAACGGGTAAAGTTAAGACTGGTTCATAACGAACCATAATTAAAAATTAGTTTTTTCGAAGTCATGAGCCAGGCAGGCGACAAACCTCTTGGTTCATGACTTTGTCCTTAATTAGAGGAAGTTAGCTGTAAAGCTGAAAGCTGAGATCAATATGACATATTTCATGATGCAGTTCCTGAACGGTTTACAAATAGGATCGATCTATGCCCTGATTGCTTTGGGCTATACCATGGTCTACGGTATCATCAAGCTAATTAATTTCGCCCATGGTGAAATTATTATGACAGCTGCCTACTTTATCTATTTCTTTATGACTAAATGGCAGTTGTCCTTTCTGCTATCTACAGTTTTGGCAACCTTATTATCGGTTGTCATTGGTGTCCTAATCGAAAGAATTGCTTATAGACGCCTGCGCAATGCTTCCCGGCTGTCCGCACTGATTACGGCCATTGCTATCAGCCTATTTCTGCAGACACTCTATATGATACTGTTTACCCCCGACCCCCGAGCTTTCCCAATGACTGCAACCAGATTCCCGGTCTTAAAACTGGGCAAGATCATTTTCAGTTCCTGGACTTTGATCACAATCGTAACTGCCGTAATTGTGATGATCCTGCTTCAACTCTTTGTTTCCCGACATAAGGCAGGCAAAGCCATGCTGGTAGTATCAGAAGATCTTAAAGGTTCCTATCTGATGGGGATCAAAGTTAACCGGATCGTAGCTATGACTTTTGCGATCGGTTCTGCCCTGGCGGGTATTGCCGCCGCACTCTACATAGTTTCTTATCCGCAGATTACTCCCTATATGGGGTCACTGCCGGGCATCAAAGCATTTATTGCTGCGGTGCTGGGAGGCATTGGCCTGATACCGGGAGCAATGTTAGGAGGATTCCTGCTGGGTCTGGTCGAGACCATGACCAAAGCTTATATGCCATCACAGTTGACACAGCTTTCAGAGGGAGTTGTCTTTATAATTCTAATCCTGGTCTTGCTGCTGAAACCGGCTGGTCTCTTAGGCAAGAGCGAGAGTGAGAAAGTGTAGGGGGCGGAAATGACAAAATCAAAATTCTTATCCTATGTAGTCAATCTGATAGCGGCAGCGGCAGTTTTCCTAGCTTTCCATCTACTGTTCAGTGGCGGAGTTGTCAGCCGCAGTTACCGCGATCTCTTTACCCTTGGCTGCATCTACAGCATCGCCGCCGTATCACTGAACCTCTCAACCGGCTTATTGGGTGAACTCTGCCTCGGTCATGCCGGATTTATGTCCGTGGGGGCCTATACCTCTGCCCTGATAACTATTTCTTTCGATAAGCCCGGGGACATGCCTATCCTGCTGTTGTCATTAGTTATCGGTGGTTTGCTGGCCGCTCTTTCCGGCATTATCGTCGGTATTCCCGCCTTGCGCCTGCGCGGTGATTATCTGGCCATTACAACTCTGGCTTTTGGTGAGATTGTCAAAGTTATAGTGCGTGCCCTGAAAATCACAGGCGGCGGTCAGCCAATGACCGGTATCTCTCTGACCACAAATTACACTTTGAGTTATTGGATTTTAATTATTACCATTATCATCATTTATACTCTGATTCGTTCCCGCCACGGCAGAGCGATCCTCTCGATCAGAGAAGACGATATCGCTGCTGAGGCTTCAGGAGTTGCGGTTACACGTTATAAACTGTTGGCGTTCTCCCTATCCGCCTTTTTTGCCGGTGTTGCGGGCGGGCTGTACGCTCATTATCAGGGCGTCCTGGAACCTCAGTTTTTTGACTACAATCAATCTATAAACTTTATGGTTATGGTTGTACTGGGAGGTATCGGTTCCCTGACCGGTTCGGTCATTTCAGCTTTCTTCCTGACCTTGTTACCGGAGATTTTGAGGGGCCTGGCGGTCTACCGCACATTGATTTATTCTGTCGTGCTGGTCTTACTGATGCTATATCGTCCGGAAGGTCTGCTGGGACAGAAAGAATTGTCGCAGCGTCTCTTTGCCAGATTGTTGGGCAGGAATGGGCTGAGAACATCGCCACAATCGGGTGTGGGTGGCAGCAGTGCCAGCCCGCAGGAAAATATACCGGTCAGCGGTACTGCTGAACGCAAGGCTGACAGTGCAGTCAGTGACAGATTAGGTACATCAACCGGGGCTCCGGAAGAAGCTCTTGAGCGCAAATGGAAAGGGAGGAGATAAGATGGCACTGCTGGAAATTAAAGATTTAACCTTGCGCTTCGGTGGACTTACTGCTGTCGACAATGTTAGTTTCTCCGTGGAAGACAAAAGCATTACCGGTCTGATCGGTCAAAACGGTGCCGGTAAGACGACAGTCTTTAATCTGTTGACCTATGTCTATCAACCAAATAGTGGTCAGATTTTTCTGGATGGCAAGGAGATGAAAGGCAAGAAGCCTCATCAGGCTGTAACCCAGGGTCTAACGCGCACCTTTCAAAATATCCGTCTCTTCCGCAATATGCCGGTCATAGACAATGTAAAGGTGGGTTGCCTACAACAAGGTAAGTATTCCGTTGCCTCAGGAATTTTCCGTCTCCCCTCCTATTGGAAAGAAGAAAAAGAAACACATAATAAAGCACTTGAATTGCTGGATGTCTTTGATTTGGTACCTTATGCCGATCATTATGCGGCGAGTTTGCCTTATGGTCAGCAGCGCAAGTTGGAGATCTGCCGTGCCCTGGCGACCAAGCCACGCGTCCTGTTGCTGGATGAGCCGGCCGCAGGCATGAATCCGTCTGAAACAGAAGAGCTGATGAGTACGATCGACCGCATCAGACAGTACTTTGAAATTGCGGTCCTGCTGATTGAACATGATATGAAATTGGTGATGGGTATTTGTGAAAAGATTGTGGTCTTGAACTACGGCTGTGTCATTGCAGAGGGAACACCGGAAGAAATCAAGAATAACGAAGAAGTCATCAACGCCTATCTGGGATATGAGGTCTGATTATGAGTACATTATTTGCGATTAGAGATCTCCATATTTTTTACGGTTCGATCCATGCCGTCAANGGGATTAACCTGGAAATTAAAGAAGAAGGTGAANTGGTTTCCTTGATCGGTGCCAACGGTGCCGGTAAAACCACGATTATGCATTGCATCTCCGGTCTTCTCCGACCTAGACAAGGTCAGATCCTCTTTAAGGAATACGACCTGCTGAAAGTAAAGCCTGAGAATATCTTGGAGACCGGTTTGGCTCAAGTGCCCGAAGGCCGCCGTATTTTTACCCGCCTGACGGTTGAGGACAATCTGGAGATGGGAGCCTATACCAGGCACAAAAAGTCTGAAATCAAAGCTGATATGGAAAAAATCTTTCAGCGTTTCCCGCGCTTGGCAGAAAGAAGACGCCAGCCGGCAGGCACTCTCTCCGGTGGTGAACAGCAGATGCTGGCCATTGCCAGAGCCATGATGTCCAGGCCTAAGTTGCTGTTAATGGACGAACCCTCTATGGGACTTGCTCCTCTACTTGTCCGGGAAGTATTTGATCTGATTCAGGAGATGCGAAGTGAGGGTACGACGATTCTCTTGGTGGAACAAAATGCCAGGATGGCCTTAAGTATTGCTGACAGGGCTTATGTTCTGGAAACAGGCAGGATTGTCCATGAGGGAGTAGCCAGCGAAATGCTGCATGACGAACGTATCCGAGAGGCTTATCTGGGCTCTTGATCGCTTCTTGACCGAAAGTGAACAAAAGTGAACTAGTTCAAGTTTTTTCACAATAGTTCATTATTTTGCGAAATCAAGTACACAAAAAACTACTACAATGAGCCCGTAAGTAAACCTTACATACAACACCTCTTCATACGTCTCCTCAGAAAAGAGCCTCCAACCAGGGCTCTTTTCGCTCTTTGCAGCCTTTTTTCACAAAGAAGCACATCTTTTCTTCCTCTATCCCAATTATTCAACATCAAGGAAACGGCCGATGCCGCTGGATCAGAATAAATCTTTCCCCCCAATTATTCAACACTGCTTGCTATAATTATTGTCAGGAACCTTTTTCCCGTTCCTGCCGTCTAAATGGTGAAAGACGCAAAGCTGGAAACAGAAGCTACGCAAAACCGATACAAAGCTACATAAAACCGGTACAGAAATAAATATAAAGCCAAGCTAGCGTCAAACAGTGACNGATCCAGTACTTAAAGGGGGAATTAAAAATGAAAAGAATGAGTATTATTGCCCTGATCCTAGTTATAATCCTGACCCTGGTTTCTTGTGGTCAATCGGTAATGGAAATAAAACATACGGCTACCGGCCCGGCAGGTCAGACTGAGATTGATATTGATATCACCAAAGCCGAAAGAACAGAATGGGAAGGAGAGGCTGGCCTGATAGATGAACCTTATATGATCGCTGATTACGACATGCCGCCGTACTATCCGGAACCCCAGTGGAACACGGAAGAATACCAAGTTTTTACCGAGAATCGAATCATAAATACGCAAGAGCAGAGATTTTCAACCTTTGCGGCGGATGTTGATACCGCTTCATACGCCAATGTCAGACGACAGATCCTCAACGAGCGGGTGTGGCCGTATCTGGATTCAGTGCGGGTTGAAGAAATGGTCAATTATTTTTCTTACGATTATGCTTATCCGACCGGTACTGACCCGGTAGCGATCACTACCGAGATGATCGACACACCTTGGAACAAAAACAGCAAACTATTGCTGGTAGGCCTCAAAGCTCGTGAGCTGGACAATTCCGGACGCAAGCCGTCAAATCTGGTGTTCCTGATCGATGTTTCCGGCTCCATGGACAGCCCGGACAAACTGCAACTGGTTAAGCGCTCATTCCATTTGTTGACGGAAAATCTGACGGAAAATGATCGCATCTCAATCGTAATCTATGCCAGCAGTGATAAAATTATTTGCAATGGCGTCAGCGGAGAAGATAAAGCCAAGATCATCCGCTATATTGAGGATCTTGAAGCCGGCGGCGCTACCTTTGCTTCTCAGGGGATCAATACAGCTTATCAATTGGCGCAGGAAAATTTCATCCCCAACGGAAACAACCGCATTATCTTAGCTACAGACGGCGACTTCAATATCGGTGTTACTTCGGATGGAGATCTGAAACGATTGGTGGAAGAAAACCGTAAGTTAGGAATCTCCGTCACCACACTTGGCTTCGGCTGCGGTAATCTCAAGGACAGCAAATTGGAAATTCTGGCCGACCATGGCAATGGCAGTTATCACTATATCGATTCGATTCTGGAAGCACGCAAGGTCCTGGTCGAAGAAATCGGTTCTACTCTGGAGATGGTGGCCAAGGATGTCAAGCTGCAGCTGGAATTCAATCCTCAGCAAGTGATCGGCTATCGGCAGATCGGATATGAAACCAGGCAGCTAAACCGCGAGGACTTCGCCGACGACACCAAGGACGGCGGTGAAATGGGCGCCGGCCATACGGTCACGGCTCTCTATGAACTCTATCTGCCCGGAGCAGAGGAATTCGTGCCTAAAGTCGATCCGGGCCGCTATGGTCAGACAGATTCCGATTCCGATCCCGCCAGCGCACCACATGCTGATGAATTGCTGACAGTCAATGTACGTTATAAAGATCCTGAAGGCGAAACCAGCCAACTGATCAGTACACCCGTGACCGCAAGCGTTTTCTCAGATCAGCCCTCAGATAATATGCGTTTGGCTTACAGCGTTGCTGCCTTCGCAGGCATATTAAGACAATCCCAGTACTTCGGTACTTACGGGCCGCAGGATGTGGCTGCGGAGCTTTCACAGCTCGATACCAAAGACGGACGTATTTCCGAGCTGCTGCAATTGGTAGAAGGCGNGCAGGATCTGGACCCGGATACTATACCTGTTGAGGAATGATATTCATTGCGAATTTGGGATTAAGCTCTTGCCGCAGACTACCGCGCCTGCCTAAAGGCTGACCCGCGAGCCGACAAAAATACCCGAAATACCTGATTACCGGATCGGGGCAGATTAGCTCAATTGACGCAGCTTTTCTGCCCTGATTCTATTGACTTCAAACAGGACGCGTTCCAGATCGATAAAGGTCGCGCTGCCATCACGGTACAATACCTGCCCGTCAACCATGGTCAGAACAACATCCGCACTCTGTCCGCTGCAAAATACATTTGCTGCCAAATCATAGACCGGCTGCAGATGCGGCCTAGCCAGATTAAGCACGAAGAGATCGGCTCTGGCTCCGACTTCAAGACTGCCGCAATCGCACCGCCCCTGTGCCTTGGCACCATTGCTGCTGACTATGGGCAGAATATCCGTCGCAACCATCAAAGAGGGATCGCGGTTTACACCTTTTGCCAGCAGTATCGCCAGCGAGATTTCCTCGATCATATTTAGATTATTATTGGAAGCCGCCCCATCAGTACCAATCGTAACCGCCACTCCGTGGCGAAGGAAATTCGCCACAGAAGCGATACCACTGCCGAGCTTCAGATTAGAAGAAGGACAATGGGCGATAGTTACCTCTCGTTCGCGCAGCAACTCGAGATCCTGATCCTCCAGATAGACACCATGCGCCGCTACGGTCGGTTGATCAAAGAAGCCGAACGAATCCAGATATGCTGCCGGCGTCAGACCCTGATGCCTCTGTTTGCACTCCTCATGTTCTTTTTGCGTTTCAGAGAGATGAACCTGCAACTGCAGGTTTTGTTCCTTAGCCCACGCCACCACATCACGGACTACTCGCTCACTCGAAGTATATTCGGCATGCAGACCCGCCTCGGCAATAATCCGTCCTTCCGTAGTCGCACAGTCCTTGATCAGCTGCTCCACCTCGAGATAGGCTATATCCCGGCGGATATCCGTATTGTCATCGCCGGTCAGAGGATTATTCAGGTTGGCCTTGATGCCCGACTCCAGTACCGCCTGAAAGATACCATCCAGACGCATATACATATCGCTGAAAGATACCACGCCTGAAGCCAGCATCTCGTACACACCGAGCAAAGTCCCCCAGTACATATCCTCCGCATCCATCAAAGCCTCAAAGGGGTACATCTTCTCTTCCAGCCAGCGTTGCAGCGGCAGACCCTCGCCATAGCCGCGCAGCAGCGTCATCGGCACATGACAATGCATATTGTACAGCCCGGGCAAGAGCACCTTATCCTTACCGTCATAAACCTCACCGCCCTCCACCAGTTCGGCCGGCGGGGGCTGACTATCCAGCCAGACAATGCTATTGCCGGCGGTGGCCAGATACATATGCTCCCAAGACTGCCCCAGATGATCAATCACGCTGATATCACTAAATAACATCTCAATTCTCCTCAGTAATCTATTGCCAAGCTACACTATAAAATGTTCAAACGAAGGCGCTTACCAAATCCGTTTCGGCCCCGTTCAGCCCTCCGGAGCAGGCTCAGTTGCGGCTGCAGTCGGTTCCGCAGTCGGCGCCGGGGTCGGCGTCGGCACAATAGGCGCCGGGATCTCCGGTGTCGGTGTCGGCGTAGGTTTAGGCGCTTTATGTAAAGTGCAGGTTGAATTCGGGAAATTCGGTTTAGTCCGATCAAAAAGCTCAGTCGCAGTCGAACGGCAATAAGGGCTGCTGAGCAAACCGGTGTCAGTACAGACAGTGCGTGAGACGACATTATCCGGTTTTTCAAACTCTTTAGGCGCTTTATTGCTGTGGATCTGTTCCATTACATCTTTCCAGATGCCCATGCCATTGTAATGATCAATATCGGGCACAGAGGTGCGTCTGCCGTTATTATTGTCGTAACCGTACCAAATTGCCCCGGTATAATAAGGCGTAAAGCCGCAAAACCAGGTATCGATCATATTGTCAGTCGTACCGGTTTTGCCCGCCGAGACCTGATGCTCCAGCTGCGAGTTTTTGAACCAAAAGACATTCTCGACAGCATCTTGCATAATATCTGTCATAATGTAGGCCGTTTCCGGGGAAAATACCTGACGGATCACAGGTTTATTCTCCAACAGCACACGGCCGTCCGCATCCAAGACTTGCGTATACATATAGGGCTCAATATAAATACCTTGATTGGCAAAAGTGCTGAAAGCACCGGCCATATCATAAGTAGTAACCCCCTGGCTTAAGGCGCCCAGAGCACCGGCAGGCTGGGTTTCCTCTCTTCTGTCTATCCCCAGAGCTCTGAGAAAAGAGAGTCCGACCTGCGGCGTCAGCAAGTTGACATAAGTATCCACAGCAATAGTATTTACCGAGTACTTCAAGGCCTCGCGTACCGTGGTCGCACCGCTATATTTTCTGGTCACGTTCTGCGGCCATTCTTTATCAGGATTTTGCGGATCGAGATGTTTCGGTTCGTCCATCAGGACGGATCCGGCAGTGACGACACCGGTCTCTATAGCAGGTCCATAGATTAGGATCGGTTTAATAGCGGAGCCCGGTTGACGTACAGCTTGAGTCGCCCTGTTAAAACCCATATGAGTAGTCTTTTCACCATAACCGCCGTAGAGTCCCAGCACCTGTCCCCGCTGCGCCGGCATATTCGAGATGACAGTCATAGCTGCCTGTGGCGGTTCCGGAATGTCGGGCAAAGCATCGGGATTGTTAGAGAACAACTCGACTTTGCAGAAGGATCTGGTCAGCGCATCTTGTACCCAAGGATCCATTGTAGTCTTAATCCTCAGACCATATTGATAAACTGCCAGATTAGCCAGCTCAGCGGAATAACCGCGGCGCAGTTGCAAGTCCTTTATCACCTGTCTGACTACTGCATCGACAAAGTAATTGTTCACTTGATTAGATTTTTGCTCCGGATCCACTGTGGCAAAAATGAGCTCTTCATTTAAAGCGTTTTCGTGCTCGGCTTTAGAGATCATGCCCAGATCAAACATATTTTGCAAGACAATGCGCATGCGNCTTTGAGCATTGCGGCGTCCTGATTCNGTACGGGGATTATAGACGGAGGGCANATTGGGGATACCGGCCAGGAAAGCTGATTCTGCCAGCGAAAGCTGCGAGATATCCTTGCCGAAATAGGCCTTGGATGCGGCCTGAACTCCCACATATTTATTGGCCATCGGCACCAGATTGCAATATAGCTCCATGATTTCATCTTTGGTTTTGATTTTTTGGAGCTCAATCGCCCGGTACCATTCCTGTACTTTGCGCTGGGCTGATTCTTCGCGGGCGCCGGACAGCATTTTGACGACTTGCTGCGTTATAGTCGAGCCGCCGTGCGTCGGCGTTCCGGCATTGGCGATCATACTGAGAACAGCACTGCCGATCCGCCTGGGATCGATGCCGCGATGGGTTTCATAGCGTTCGTCCTCGATAGCGATGAAGGCATCATCCAGCCAAGTCGGCTTAATCTTGGCCATCTGCACATATTCACGCTCAAAATTATTGGCGCCGGTAAAGCGGGCCAGTTCTTTACCGTTGCGGTCATAAACAACAGTGGCTTCATTTGTGCTGCGCAGATTTACAACTTCGACCGGTGTTACCGTAGCGATATAGCCGCTCAGCATGCCGAAACCTATCCCGCCCAGGAGAAAAGCAATCAGNACAATTATAACCAGAGCTGAGAACAGCANATGCTTCAAAGCATTGCCAATCACTTGAAAGACAGAAACCATGCCGGCATGGCGCGTAGGTTTACCTGAAACCCGGCGCCGCAAATCCTTTTTGGCAACCCGCATTCGCCGCGAGAAAACCTTCTCTGCGGCGGATAGAGATTTTTGTGCGCCGGAATTTTGGCGCCCGGATGGTTTCATGGACTGAGCAAAACGTTTTGACTTTTGCCGGCGATCAGATCCCGGAGCAGCAATGTTTTGCCGGTTGCCCTGTGCTTGTTGTCCTGCTTGCTGTGCCGATTTTTGGTCCAATCCCGAGCTTTTTATCGGTTCGTCTTTCATCTCATTTACATTCCAGTATCGATTCTGAGCCGGTCTGCCTATAGTTCCTGTCTCTGATTGGTCAGCAGCCGCTCTTAACAGCCGGATGCTTGCCCACTTCAGCTCAGCAACAACATCTGGCGTAAATTATATTATACCAGCATTGTTTTTACTTGCCGAATTCTTTACTAGAAGTGCTAATAATTGCGATACTTGAGTTTCCTGCTGATTTAAACCAACTTCTTTTTAGGCCATCGCATATAACCCAACATTAAGAAGACAGTGGACACAATGATGCCAATAAATATCGGGTTTACGGTCGGGATTGTTGCTTTGACCAATATAGAAGCTGCTAATCCACCGCCTGCAGACAGAATTGCCGAGAGTGGCTGCCCTTTTTTGCTAATAAATAAAGCTGCAGTAAAGGGAGCAAAAGTTGCTACGGCTCTGAGGCCCATGGATAGGAAACTCCAGTCCAAAATAATATTGTTCAAAGCGCCTATAGTAATTAAGGATGCTACAATCAACAGAACAAAAAGAACGATTCGCGTCAAACGCAATTTCTGCTTTGCATTAATTTTCTTAAACCAATATTTGCATAAAATATCTTCAGTTAATACAGAGCTTATCCCTAGGCCTATTCCTGCTCCGCTACCTATGATAGTCAATACTAAGGCGGCCATACTTATTCCGCTGAACCAGGCAGGAGTTTTATTTAATATGAAAAGAGGTAATGCAGATTGTGATTGAATCTGGGGGTATGCCATATGCATATATAAACCAACTTGTATGGCTGCAAGACCGGCAAAAGGTATCAGTAGGCCAGCCAAAACACAACCATTGCGTAAGGTTTTTTTATCTTTGGCTGAAAAAAGAATATTAACATACATCTGAGTGCAGAAAATACCTAAAATCATCGAAAGACCTGATCCGATATCCACGGCAAATCCGCGAGCAAATAGATTGAAAAATCTTTCAGGGGGAAAGATATCTCTATTTGCCATGACTGAAAAACCGCCTATCAATTTTATGGCCAAAAGGCCGCAAATACCGACAGTAATATAAAGAACTATAGTTTTTAATAATCCAACATAACTGGTACTAAGTGATCCGCCGAAAATTACATAAATCATCATTAAAATAATAATGATTGCCACGCTTGATAATGCGCTGATATTTACGATCGATCGTAGTAAAGCAACTCCTGCTAATGTTTGAGAGACTACGCTGAGAAAACTACCTAATGAATTAAGAATTGCAATAAACGTACTGGCGAATTTTCCGAATTTTTTCTCAATAATACTGGGAATAGTGTATTCACCGCAGCCTAAAATTTGTTTCGAATATAGTATATAGAATAGAATTAGACCTAAACCTGCTCCCAAAGTGAACCAAAATGCAGAATAACCGAAAGTAAATGCCATTTGTGCTGTTCCTACTGTGGAAGCTCCTCCAACCAAAGTCCCCACCGAAGAACCAATAATCATTGGCGTACTGGCCTTGTTCTTTGCAATAGAAAAATCCTCGGCATTTTTGACCTTGGAACCTGAAAATATTCCAATTGTCACAAATGCAAGTAAAACAGTAAGAGCACCCATGTAGAACTGTATTGACATATGATCACCTTCTACAATTTCAACAATAATTTCTGCATTGTTTGTCAATTAACTGGGGCAATGCTACCGACATATCATAGCAATAGCTTAAATTAAAGACAAATTGACGATGTAGATAAACTATTGACTCTGTCCGCATACACAACTTAATCTGTCCCACAAGCACCATTAAAAACCAGTACCGCGCACAAGGTTCCCACAGCTGACCACCTCAAGGGCTAGCAGCCCGGCTCCGGGCTGCTAGTTAAGGTCGTATTCTTGATATATATCGGTCAGATCAGAGGGAGTCGCCGAAATCCTGACGGAAGCGCTTAGCAAGCTTTTCCTGCCAGTCGGAGACGGGCTCCAGTTCACCGACGAAGAAACGGAGGATCTTGGGTTCCCTAGTGAAGCGTATACCCTCGATCAGGGAGCGGTTTTCCCACAGCCAGTGGATGCGGTCAATAGCGTATTTGATCTGGCTGAGAGTGAAGACTCGGCGAGGTACGGCCAGGCGCAGGAGCTCCATGGGGGCGATTTTCTCGCTGCCGTCGGGATTTCTGGTCTCACTCATAGTGCCGCGCTCCATGCCGCGGATGCCGCCGGCGATAAAGAGAGCTGAAGCCAGGGCGCCGGCCGGATATTCTTCGCCGGGAATATTGGGCACGAATTTTTTAGCATTGAGGTGACAACCGAGACCTCCGGCCGGAGTGACGACAGGGATGCCGCGCTTGACCAGCTCATCAACCATAAAAGCGATGAACTCAGGACCTTGGGAGATTATGGACATATCCATAGTTTCTTCGAGGCCGACAGTGATTGCAGCCATCTCACGGACTGACATACCGCCGTAAGTCAAAAAGCCTTCGTTGAGGACGATTAATTCTTTCAGTATATTGGCCAAATCATTGTCCCGCAGGGTAATGCCGCCTCCTTTGGCGAAACCGAATTTGCGAGCGGAGAAATAGATAATATCACAGCAGTCGGCAATGGCGCGTGTGATCTCACGTACGCTCATATCCTGACAAGCTGCTTCACGCTTCTTAATAAGATAGAGATTATCCTGCAATAACGAAGCGTCGAGAACCAAGGGTAGACCGAACTCATGCGTAATAGCGGCAGTTTCCCGCAGATTGGCAAGTGAAAAAGGTTGGCCGCCGACCAGATTGGCTCCGGCCTCCATGCGCACAAAAGGAATCTTCTCAGCATTGGCACCAAGGAACTTACGCAAAGCATCGTTATCTATATTGCCCTTGAAAGGTGCGTCACTCTCGCATTCCTCGCCGCCGGGACAGAGCAGCTCTATAACCTGGCCGCCACAGCGCATGATATGAGCTTTAGTGGTGGTGAAGTGGTAATTCATGGGAATCAGATGACCGGGCTTAATCAGCAGATCAGCCAGCACTTTCTCACAGCCGCGCCCTTGATGGGCGGGCAGGAAATGCTCCATACCAAAGAGTTCTTTGACCTTGGCTTCAAGCTCGAAAAAAGTTGCACTCCCGGCGTAGGAATCATCGGCGTTCAGCATGGCAGCCAGTTGATTGTCGCTCATGGCATTGACGCCGCTGTCNGTCAGCATATCCAGGAAAATATCCCGATTATGCAGCAGATAGAGGTTATTCTTGGCCTGCTTCAGCCTTTGCAGGCGCTCCTCAACCGGCAGCAGCTCCAGCTTTTGAACGATGCGCACCTTGTGGCGCTCCAGCGGGATGGTCTCCCCATTAAATAAACGAATTTCTTTCATGTCTCTTTCCTCCTTCTTGCCAATCCATTCAGGCAAGATAAATTAGTCGATGCCGCTACAGGATGAAAGAGAAAATAAAAACGCCCATCCTGCATTGGCGCAAGAGGACGTCCGCTGAGACGTGTTACCACCTCTTTTCACTTTCAACTCACATTGAAAGCCTCGACAGGTACGACTGCATGACAGTTTATACCCTAACGCTGTTACGGGCGCACCCGTCGTCTCCTACTGCAATGTTCAGGACGCTGCTCCGAGGATGTATTCGATTCCGTTTCGACTTCATGCCTCGCACCAACCGGCACTTCTCTCCAAGCCGAAGACGGGTCTACTTGTTCCTCATCATGGCATTTGCCAGCAAGATTAACACAGGGATAAATTTTTGGCAAGCACGATTTTTGTCCGATCAATACTTGTGGAATGTAAGTTAAAGCACAGGAACAACTGCGCAATATGTATGCGCTAAAATTTAAATAATGTAAATTCAGACGCGGGAGAACATTTTACCTACGAAATCAATGAGCTCTTTAACATGTGAGTCCAAGGGGTTTATATTATTCCAAATTATAAATATATTATTTTTTATGGGTGGGGAAATATGAATCGGAAAGATCCCTTCTTCATGTGTAGTTTCCTCCAATAAAAAGGATGAGGCTAAGTTAGCTTTGACAAAACCTTTGATTGTAGATGTTTCATTTGAACAAAGAAAAATTTCAGGTTTGATATTATGACTAATCAAACCCTTTAAAACTTGTTCCCGCAAAAAATATCCTTCTTTAAATAAAACCAATTTGTCTTTAGCCATTTCTGATATTTTAATTTTATTTCGATCTTTTAAGGGGTGGTTGCATCCGACACAATACATAAGTTCTGTTTGTTTAATTAAAGTGCTGGATAGGAAAGGATAATTAATTGCATCATGACTTATTATTGCTACATCAAGATCGTTATTCTTTAGTTTATCAACCGACTCGTAGGATCCGTAATCTTGAATTTCAAACTTAATTTCCGGGAAAAGCTTATGAAAAGCACTAATTATTGAGGGTAGAATATAGGCTCCAGACATTGGTGGAATTCCCATGCGTATAGTCTTTTCCGTTTGCGAAATATCATCGAAAACATTAATAATGTCGTCGATTTGGGATAGAACTTTTTTGGCTTTAATTAGCAATATTTCGCCTTCTCTAGTCAATAAAAACTGACGAGGAGATCTTATTATTAAAATCGCACCTAACTCACGCTCTAACTCTTTAATGGCTTGTGTCACTGTAGGTTGAGTGACATGAAGAACTTTTGCAGCTTCAGTTATGCTCTTATACATACATGCATAGTAGTAATAACTTAATTGTTGTAATGTCATAACTTCACTTCCTACATAAATAAAATTTATCTTAGCATTAATATTTGATATTTGACTAATGATAACAATTTTGTAGACTATAAACAAGATTAGACTGTTTTTTAGTAGAAAACAGCAAATTATTATGTCAGAAGGAGGTCAAAATGTCTATCAGAAGTATCTTAATTAAATGTGGCAAGATGTTCGACGGAGTAAATGAAGAACTACAAGATAATGTTGACATCCTTGTGCAGGGAAACAAGATAGTTGAAGTAGGGAAAAATATTAATGCTCCTACCGATACAGTAGTGAAGGATCTAACAGATTTTACTGTTACACCAGGCATGATTGATGCGCATGTTCATATGCAGCATTTTGAATGGCAAAACCGGCCTAGAGAAACTATCTATGGCTCACCTTCTTGGAAAGCAATGGCCTTTCTATACAATGCACGGGAAGGATTGTACCGTGGATTTACTACGATGCGCCATGTAGGCAGCTCAACTTTTGACGATTATGGTGGAATCAGCGCGAAAAGATTGATCGATTTAGGATTCTTTGAGGGGGCAAGACTTGTAGTCTTACCTCACTATCATGCCAGTGTTGGCAGTCACGGAGATCAAAGTCAGTTTCTGGCTTCAAATCCACCCTTATCCAAGGCCTACCATCAAACGTTTCCGACGCACGGCGTGGGAGCGGATTTCTTTGTCGGATCAGTTCGGGAACAAGTAAAATATGGTGCGGATTTCATCAAAATTATGGCAACAGGCGGTTTTTCAACCCCTAACGACACCCCGGATGATCAGCAACTCAATGACAGTGAAATGTTAGCTATCATCGAAACAGCACACCAACTACATAAAACAGTTACTGCTCATGTTTACGGAGCGGATCTGATGAAAAAACTTGTATTGATGGGAATTGACGGCATGGAGCATGGTTCCCTCATTACGGAAGAAGTAGCCAGGTTGATGGAAGAAAGAGATGTTTATCTTGTTCCTACTTTCTGCCCTTACGACGAAATAATCAGACTGGATGAAGAAAATTTGGCTAAGAAAATACCGGAATTCCAAGCCAAGCTGAGACAATATGCAGATCGCTTAATTGAAGGTAGAAGAGTAATTATTAATAGTAAAATTCGTCTTGGCTATGGCACAGACTTTGTTACCGTACATAATGCTTATGAAGGCGGCTATGAGTACGAATCTTGGATGCTGAGCGGTATAGATCCCTTTAGAGCTCTCAAAGCTGCAACTTCTGTGAATGCGGAAATCTGCGGGCGCAAAGATATTGGCAAAATTGAGCCAGGTATGCTTGCTGATATTTCCGCCTGGCGAAGAGATCTACTAACCGATCCTAAAGCATTGCTCGATTGTGCTTTCGTAATGAAAGATGGAGTTGAATATCCAACAAAAACCGTTGAATAGGCATGAATGAACCCAATACTTCCTTGAGCTGTGAAGAGTTTGGTAGTTTGTAAAACTTATTAGACATCCTATTTGATTCCTTTACACGATGACCGTAATTCTTCTCTTGACGGTCATCGTGTAAAATCCATATTTGGAGACATATTTGGAGGATTGAACAATGAAAAACAGCACAACCAAAAGTCGCAAATTTGAATTTCCAGATACTTATGTCATTGTCATTATTCTTATTTTACTGGTCATTGCATTAACCTATATTCTGCCAGCCGGCACCTATGATTTTGCTGAAGATGGTAAAACAGTTTTACCTGGAACCTATCATTATGTCGAGGATAACCCGGCAGGAATTGGTGAATTCTTAAACAGTTTCTTTAAAGGTATGCAGAAAGGAAGTACCACTATTTTCCTGGTCTTTATGATCGGTGGTGCCTTTCAAATTCTCACGGATACCGGTGCCATTGATGCCGCTCTGGCAGCTCTGATTCGTAAAACTAAAGGAAACTATAAAATCATTATTCCGGCAGTAATGATTATGATGGCAATTTTAGGTGCACTTGGTACCGGCAACAATGTCGCTTTAGCTTTTGCCCCTATTATGGTTATTCTCTGTGCAAAATTAAAACTTGATCCAATCGTCGTTGTGGCTACCATGTATTTCGCTGCTAACAGCGGATTTTCTGCCTCTCCCATTAATCCTTTCACTGTTCTTTTGGCGCAAAACATCGCCGGCGTTCAGATAATGTCCGGAAGTGGGCCACGGATATTGATGTGGTTCATCTTTGTAACCATTACGATCGTGTGGACTATGCGTTACTGTAAAAAGATTTATAAAGATCCCAGCAAATCTCTAGTGGGAGTGTATAGCGAAGACGATTTAGATACAGATGAAGACTCAGCCCTAGATGCTGTAGCAGAAAAAATGTCTATTCGTCACACTCTGAATTTACTTGTGTTGACTATCACTTTCATCATTTATGCCTGGGGGGGAGTTAAATACGACTGGGGTTTGCCGGCACTCGGGGCTGCAATGATGGCCATGGCTTTTGTTACAGGAATTATTGGAGGCTTAGGTCCGAATAAAATGGCGAATTCATTTGTTCGTGGTGCCCAAAAAATGGTTTATTCTGGCCTGCTAATAGGCTTTGCCTCAGCAATAAACGTATTGATGACCGAGTCCAACATCATCCATACTGTCATACACCATCTGTCAATGCCATTACAAAATTTACCGACTTACCTTGCCACAATAGGTATGTATATTACGAATGTTCTTTTTAATTTAGTTATATCCTCCGGTTCAGGGCTGGCTTATGTGGTAATGCCAATTATGGCACCTTTTTCCGATCTTCTGGGAATATCTCGCCAGGTAGCCATTTCTGCCTATCAATTTGGCGATGGTCTTGGCAACGCTCTGGTCCCTACCGCCGGCTTGTTGATGGGTACTCTCGGAATTGCCAAAGTACCTTATGACAAATGGTTGCGTTTCGCATTGCCTTGCACGATAATTTTGTCTCTTGCCGCGATCGTTTTCCTAGTCGTTATGACCGCGATCGGCTGGACTTGATCAAAAGCATTGCAGTATGAAGGACTTATTAGTAAGCAAATTGTAGGCGAAAATTTATGTTCAGGAGAAAATGTTTCATAGACAATTAAATTGGCTGTTTTGTTCTGATGTGTTAACTGTCAGAAGAGCCGAGAATAACTAAAAATTATTTAACCGCCAGTGGTCATTCCACTGGCGGTACTTCAAAATTATGAAGTCGTACTGCCCACCGAATCAGTTTTCTTAGGGATGAAACTACTAACTATATTTAAAAACAAACAACAATTTCTCGTTTCTGTCTTAATAACATTTTCGGGCGGCTTCCTTGAATCTTATACTTTCATAACTCGTGACGGTGTTTTTGCTAATGCTCAGACAGGAAACATTGCTCGTATGGGCATTTGTTTGGCATCTGGTGATATTAGAAAGACAATTAGATACTGTATACCTGTCTTATCTTTTGTTCTTGGTGTAACTTTAGTCATAAGAATCAGAAATTTTTTTGATATTAATAAGCTTAATACTATTCATTGGCGGCAGCTTATTTTATTACTGGAAATTATGTTGTTGCTATTTGTTGCAGTGATTCCTCTCGAAAAGTGGGATGTGGTTGCCACAGTTTTAATCTCTTTTGTTTGCGCTATCCAAGTAGAAGGGTTTAGAAAGATTCATAATGCTGTTTTTGCTTCAACTATGTGTACTGGAAATCTTCGAAGCGGAACAGAACATTTGAATTGCTATTTTCAAAAAGGAGAGTTGACGCATCTCCGAAAAGGCCTATTCTATTATTCAATAAATCTAACTTTTCTATTCGGTGTTATAGTTGGATATTATTTAACCAAACTTATTCTCGAAAAGGCAGTGTTGTTTTGCATAGTCCTTTTGTTATTTGCGCTTCTTTCATTCTTCTTAATTTCAGGAGATAAAGAAGAAAATTCCGGATAGTAGTTTGCTTCTAATATTGACACTACCAGACGCCCATTCTGCATTAGCGCAAGAGGACGTCTGCTGAGGCAAGAGACATTTTCAATAATTAATTTTTGCCCGCACGATAGAAAAATCACAACGAATAAGAACAAGCCGCCCCGATTCGGGGCGGCTTGCCTATAATCACTTACATCGCTTTTTAAGGCGCTAGAGTCTCAAACTTGGGGATCTTGAGAATGGGAATGGAGACTTCCTTGGTTTCCTCTTCTTCAGAGCCTTCAGCAGCAATGACAGTATTGCTGAAGTTGGCACGGAAAGTTCCTTCTTTGGCATCGAAGTACTCATCGAAGAAGTTCCAAGCTACTCCGCCATCAACACAGGCCGGCTCACACATAAGAGCTGCGAAAGAACCGAAGCGCTGGGCTGTAGATATGACCCAGGTACCGGCAGGGATCACGATTTCTTTGTCGCCTGTTAACCATTCGCCTTTGACCAGGGTCTGGAAATGTCCTTCATATTCTCTGCGGGGTGTGCCGTCGATTACGGCACCGCCGCTGGTATAGGATTTGATGCCATAGTGCTGATAATCCTCGGCTTTGAGTGTGACATCCTCTTTCAGTTGAGTCATTTCAACACCGTGGAATTGCATCAATTCGATGAATTCGGAGCAGTCGGCATCGATCAGATAGTAGGCGCCCATGGGTTCGACATCAATCGGGATGAAAGTGCCCCAATAATCGGTCTCATAGTCCACTTCCTCACCCAGATCCAGGGCATAGGGATCGCCTTCTTCATCATAAAGGCGTGTGCCGGCGACTTTCCCTTCTTCATCCACCGCATAGGATTTGATGGTCAGCTTGTCTTTGCCTTCGAATTTCAGGGGAGTCATTTCGGAATTCAGAGCGACGATATCTTTTTCAGGATCAATGCCATTGGTGGCACGTGCTTCTGAGCGCTCGTCGGCAGCAGCGATCAAAGCTTTGATCTCGTCCTTGTCTTTGGCTACTACTTGTAGTGCACTGTAGATGCAATCATACTGAGTCTCGACGCGTGTGGGGAAGTCGTCATAGGAATAGACTTCCAACAGTAGAGCCAGGCGGTTTCTGACGCCGGCATAATTCGTGGTGTAACGGGCATAATCCTCAAAGGTACGCCAGCCCTCTTCTACGATACCGCTGTAGTAGAAACCCCAGTTTCCGTAAGGTACTGCGATTTTACCCTGGGATTCAAGATAGGAGCCTGCACGCATGGCTCTGGTGCAGAAAACATCGCGGTTGTAGGCCAGTAGTTCAGGATCGGTGCCGGCATTCAGTCCCCAGTTATAGCTGACGGGATGACGCATGAAGGAGCCGTTGGTTGCGTGGGCATCGACGAACAGCAGGGGATCCCAGTCATTCATAATCTGAACAATGGTGCGGCCAACCGGAGACTCCAGCTTGGTCATATCGCGGTTGACATTGAAGCCGTTGGCTTCAGGACGTGTGCCGACCAATTTAGGTGTGAACTGACTGTTGATACGATGCTTGCCTAGAGTGTCATTTCCGTCAGGACTGACATTTGGTGTGATAACGACGACCAGTTCTTTCAGCAGTTCGTCATGCTTTCCCTGTGCCACTTCACGGGCAAAAATCAACATCGCTTCTTTACCTTCGACTTCACCGGAATGGATATTGCAATTGACATAGACAATGCCTTTATCTTCCGGTACATCAGCGGGAGTAGCCGGGGCTTGGTCGCTGACAATCATTAAGGGAATCGGTCTCAGTTCGGTTTTAAAGGTCGTGGTATCAAGGATGATCCGCCCGCCACTGTTGGCTGCCACCACCTCTAGGAATTCAATAACCTCTGCCGAGGAAGTTGTTCTCTGCCAATTAGTTCTCTCGGCCGGTGTTTGCAAGTCATCCAAGATAGCAGGTGACTCGGGTTGCGGCTCTTCAGCCTGTTCGGATTCGGTTGGCTCCGGCTCATCCGCGACTGTGGTTTCAGGAGCAGGCTCATCTGTAGCCACATCTTCACCGCCGGTTACAACGGCTTCCGCTCCTGGATCTTTGGTTTCTTCGGCCGGTTTGTCGGAACTGCAAGCGACCAGCGAGGCCACCATGACCAGAACCAGCAATAATGCAAGAATCTTTTTCATTTTTTACTCCTTTCAAGATGTTCTGATTAACTGTGTGTCTAATTGCGTGCTTAAAGATCAGCTTGCGTTGGTGCTGGTAAGAATCATTACATAAGCATCACTCTCCATTCTTTTTTCGGCAGAGTGCCGAAGGGACATAATTATAAATAAAAAAAGTCCATTTTCTGGACTTACTCTTCCCGTTCACGGCGAAAGAAGCGACAACCCTCATATTGGACAGACGTCAAATAGTTCAGGCGCTGTAATTGCAGTAATTCTTCAGCCAGTACAGCCGTCTTGTTCCCTGCTGACAGCAGGGAAACAAAGTGCTGATTGCTGTCTAGGAATTGCTGACCGGCTTTTTGCATCTGCGCTATCTTAGCGCGGTATTCCTCATCAGACACATAGAGGCACAGCCCCATCTGCACCTGCAGCTGCCTCTTTTCCGCCTCCAGTTTATCCTGTGCCTCAACAAAAAACGCCTCGTCCATTCTGGCCAGGCGTCCTGCACTCCACTCTTCCAGATCAGTAGTGCGATGAATCAGCAACATGAGCAGATATTCTCGGTAGACATTGGTACGCCTTTGCAAGCTCTTTTGCTCAAAAAAGATCTTGACCGGTTCTTGCCAGCACTGTTCCAGCGCTGCAGTAGTCGAGTTATAGAACTTAAGCCAGTCTCGTTGCGACTCAGCCAGCGCCTCTTTGACCTCACCCGTCAGCAGATCGGCATATCTGCTGTAAGCCTGTTCCAGGCGCATCTCCAGGGCCTTTTGATAGTAGAGAAACTCCTGCTCTGACATGCGGAAAGTCTCAGTTTCTGCGGAGGGACTATTATAATAAACAGCAGAGGCGGCCCAGTTCTGTGTGATATTCTGCTGTGCGGTGGCGGACCAACTCCGCAATAAAAGCACGGTCAGAAAGACCAGCGTAGCTGTTACAATGATCGGGAGATAATTCTTAACTTCACTTTTTCGTACTTTATTCATCATTGCCCCGGACCATTAGGCTTCACTTATTCAGTGAGGCTACAATTCAAGTATTAGACGAATATTCTATGTCAGGCCTTAATTGAGGCAGAAGTACAAAAAAGTAGACAGTAAACGAGCTGGAGATATATACTAATAGCATAGCAATTGACTACTAATTATGCAATAAGCTAAGCAATTTACATATCCATTTTATGAGAGTTTATCGAAGACGCCTACGAAATCCATACACTGTCCCCTGACAAATTGATCCGACACACGACCCCCTATTAATCTCTGTTAGCCGGAATCATTTCGTAGCGCCTTCGGCAGAAGATTGTTAAGGCGTTCAGTTATTTTTGCCTTGTAGTTAACTAGGGATAATTCCACACTCTCCTGTGGTTTTTACCTGGAGACGGGTGACAGATTTTGTGGTATTGAGTAATATTTATTGGTATCGCTTAAGGGAGGTACGAGATACGGAGTTTTGAATAGATTTATTTACAGGTGGTGAGAAGATGAAAGTTGACTGGAAGAAATCACTGAAGAAACTGCTGAAGCAGGGAGCGTCGTATGCGGATGTGCGCTATTACCCTCAGGAGGACAGCAGTATTCTTTATATGTTTAATGGGAATTTGCTTGAGTTTAATCAACAGCAGGAGCAGGGTTTCGGCGTGCGGGTGCTGTATGAGGGTGCTTGGGGTTTTGCTGCTTCATCCGATCTGTCTCAGGTCGGGCGTACTTTTGAGTTGGCATTGGAGAATGCCCGGACGGCGGCGCGCAAAGTCAAGCAACCGGTGGCGCTGGCGGACAAAGAGGCAGTCAGAGGCGAGTTTGTCAGTCCATGCGCCGAGGATCCGTTCGAGGTGGAGATCAGCGAACAAATAGCGACGATGCAGTGGCTGGATGGGAAGCTGAATCAGCCTGGAGTTGTGAACCGCGAGATCATATTACAGACCAATCGCAAGACGATTGAGTATTACGATACTGAGGGGGCGGAAATCCGCAAGCATCTTACCGACATTTATCCGCGGGTCGCCGTGATGGGTGTGGATGTGGACGGCGGAATGCAAAAGCGCAAATATATGCCGCCGCGGCTGTACGATACTCGGGGCTGGGAAATTATGCGCCGGGAAAACTGGGATCAGGAAACGGAGCGTATTGTCAATGAGATGCGCCAGCTGCTGGAGGCGCCGACTTGTCCGCAGGATACTCGCTCCGTGATCTTGCTGCCGGATATGATGTTTCTGCAGGTGCACGAGACAATCGGGCATCCGCTGGAGCTGGATCGCATCTTGGGTTATGAACTCTCCTTTGCCGGCGGCTCTTTCGTGCGGCTGAAGGATTTCGGTAACCTTAAGTATGGTTCCAAGAAGCTGACAGTGCGAGCCAATGCTACCGAACCCAATTCACCCGGCAGCTTTGGTTTTGATGATGACGGCGTGCCCTGCCGGGACTGTCTGCTGATCG
>JGI24708J26588_10000425_pt1 | contig 34468 bp, 28 predicted proteins | sample BioPla1DNA2_FD_26588 | JGI IMG/M metagenome (IMG submission 26588) | reverse complement strand
GGTGTAGGTATCACCGTTGGTGTAGGTGTACTTGCCGGCGCCTTTGTAGGTTTTGGTGTGGGAGTAGCAGTCGGCTTAGGCGTAGGTGTAGCTGTGGGCTTAGCTTCTGCACTCTGCAAGCTCACATCATTGGCAAGTATATAACCGGTATATTTCTCACCACTTTGAGTAAAAGATATTTTAAACCACTTGATGATACCACTCATTGTCTCATCAAGTATTGTAATATTTTTACCCTTATCTAAAGAAATTATGGTTCCTGATTTACTTTTTACATATGCTCCATTACTACTTGCAGCTTTTCTTATTTTAACCTTATCAGTCTCTATCTTCCCTTTTATTGTGTCATCAAAGGAAAGTTTTACATAAATACTAGACACATAACCTGTCTTTGTTTTATTATCTTTCGTATAAGTAATACCATACCATTTCGTTGTTCCATTCATATCCTCACTGGTAATGGTAACAATATCCCCTTTGGCTAATGCCTCTACAGCAGCATATTTAACGCCTGGGCCCTTTCTTACATTTAGAGTATCCGATGTTACCATGGCTTTATACTTGTAATTACCGGATGTCTCCTTCTCAGGGACCTGAGTTGGTTTTGGTGTAGCCGTAGGTTTTGGTGTNGCCGTAGGTTTTGGTGTTGGCTCTGCCTTATCTTTCTTAATGTAATCACCATGGACATAACCTTTTACAGGTTTACCATTAAAGGTCAATAATACATAGTACCATTCTCCTGCCTCCTCAAGTATCTCTACCTGTTCTCCTTGTACCAGATAAACATTGGCATTGTCTACTTGAACCATATTAGAAGATGTTGAGGGTTTGGTTCTAACATTTAAACTACGGGCTGTAACAGTTCCAGTCTGAGCAGCCTTCACCTGGGTTGAACTTATCCGAAACCCTTGGGGCACCAATAATCCAAGACAAAGGATGAAGATTAGCCACTTATTATAATACCTTTTTTTCATCAAATACCCCTTTCATACTAATGAGTTTCGCTTACGAAACTAATAAAGCAGTAATCTAGGATTATCTGGTAAATCCGTCGATTACTGCTTTATAATATTGAATATATATGGCACTTATGTGGCATTAAATTCATTTTATGTTATATGGTGTAACTTTAGGATAATTCTTGTAAGTCAAGCTTTCCTATATCCGTTCTCATGTACTTATCTTTAAAATCTACCCAAGCAGTGGCTTCATAAGCTTTATTTCTAGCATCTTGTAAATCATGGCCTTTGGCAGTAATACCCAAGACCCTTCCACCGTTAGTAACGATATCCTTTCCCTCAATCTTGGTTCCTGCGTGGAATACATAATAATCATCCTTGCCAATAAAATTCTCTAACCCTCTAATTGGATACCCTTTCTTATATGCTTCAGGATAACCACCAGAAGCCAAGATAACACATACGGCTGCATTGTCTTCAAACTCTAACTTTATCTGATCTAATCTGCCATCTATACAAGCTTGACACACTTCAACCAGATCATTCTTCATTCTGGGTAATACCACCTGGGCTTCTGGATCTCCAAATCTAGCGTTATACTCTAGAACCTTTGGTCCGCTCTCAGTTAGTATAAGACCAACAAATAATATCCCTACAAAATCCCTTCCTTCTGCTCTCATGGCATCCATGGTAGGTTGATATATATGCTTCATGCAATAAGCTTCTATATCTTCAGTATAAAACGGACTTGGAGATATGGTTCCCATGCCACCGGTATTCAGTCCTTGATCCCCGTCCTTAGCCCTTTTATGGTCCTGGGCACTGGTCATAGGTAGTATATGCTTACCATCGCAGAAAGCCAGTACAGACACCTCTTTGCCAGTCAAAAACTCCTCAACTACCAGGCAGTCTCCAGCTGATCCAAACTGCTTCTCCTCCATAATCTGTTTAACCCCTATTACTGCTTCCTCATAATTTTCACATATCAGAACACCCTTACCCAGAGCTAAACCATCAGCCTTTAGCACAATAGGATAATTTACTTCTCTCAGATAATCTATTGCATCCTTGGAGCTGCTAAAAGTTTCATATGCAGCGGTAGGAATTCCGTACTTCTTCATTAGATTCTTAGAAAAAGCTTTAGAGCCTTCAATTATTGCAGCATTCTTTCTAGGGCCAAATATACGTAATCCATGGCTCTCAAACACATCAACCACTCCGGCAACCAGGGGATCATCCATACCAACAATTGTAAGATCTATAGCTTCCTTTTTGGCAAATTGAGCCAAGCCTGTAAAATCAGAAATAGGAAGGTCTATACACTGAGCATATTGGGCTATGCCAGCATTTCCTGGAGCGCAGAATATTTTATCAACCAAAGGGCTCATACTAACTTTTTGGGCAATTGCATGTTCCCTGCCGCCACTTCCTATAATAAGAACTTTCATCCTTAATCACCATGCCTTTCATCAAAACCTGCAAATTATCTATCACTAATCTTTACAAGACTATCTTCAACCTTAACTCTACCTTCAGAAATCAATCTAATAGCCTCAGGGAGTATCTTCCACTCAGCCTCTTCCATAACCCTTCTTTGAAGAGTCTCTGGGGTGTCATCTTCCATAACCGGTACAGGATGCTGTAGAATAATTGGACCTGTATCAGTCCCCTCATCTACAAAATGAACGGTAGCCCCTGTAATCTTAACTCCCCTTGATAAAGCTGCTTCATGGACTCTTAATCCGTAGTAGCCATCGCCACAAAAAGCAGGAATGAGGGATGGATGGATATTAATAATTCGATTCTTATACTTCTTGACAACATTTTCAGGAATTATGATAAGGCAACCAGCCAGGACAATCAAGTCCACTTGATAGCGGTCAATTAGTGCTAGAAGCTCTTTAGCATATATATCTTTATCCGGATAGTCTTTCTTGACAAAGCTAACTGCCTCAATACCATGAAGCTTTGCCCTCTCTAAAGCATAGGCCTTGGGATTGCTGCTTATAACTACTGAAATACTGACGTCTGGTAGCTTCCCCTGCTGGATGTGATCAATTAATGCCTGTAGATTGGTGCCACCACCGGATACCAGAACTGCTATTTTTAGCATAAGCTAACTCCCTTCGTTCCTTTCACAACTTCTCCTATAACATAAGCTTTTTCACCGGCAGCCTGGATGGCTTTAATCGCTTGATCTACTTCTTTTGCATCTACAGTTATTACCATACCAATCCCCATATTGTAGGTGTTATACATAACCTCCTCAGCTATGTCACCGTCTTTAGATAACATGCCAAAGATAGGTGGTAACTGATAGCTGCTTTTTCTTATCACTGCATGTACCCCCTCAGGCAGCATTCGAGGAATATTCTCATAGAAACCACCGCCAGTTATATGGCTACAAGCTTTGATATTTACCTTCTCTTGCTTCAACTGCTTCAATGTTTTTACATATATTTTAGTGGGGGTAAGGAGAACTTCACCAAGGGTAGATCCCAAAGCTTCATAGTAAGTATCTAGGGCTTCCCGCTGCATACTAAAAACCTTTCTAACCAATGAGTATCCATTACTATGGATACCAGATGATTCAATACCAATTAAAGTATCCCCTGGCTTAACATCGCTACCATTAATCATTTGCTTTTTATCAACTATACCCACAGCAAAGCCAGCCAGATCATATTCATCAATGGGATAAAAACCTGGCATCTCAGCAGTTTCTCCGCCAATTAAAGCTGCCTGCGCCTGCCTGCATCCTTCTGCTACACCTGCTACAATTGATGCAATTTTCTCAGGATCATTTTTGCCACAAGCAATATAATCTAAGAAAAACAAAGGCTCAGCACCGGCACATGCAATATCATTTACACACATAGCTACACAGTCAATACCAATGGTATCATGTTTGTCCAAGAGAAAAGCAATCTTTAACTTGGTTCCTACTCCATCGGTTCCAGAAATCAAGGTAGGTTCTTCCATGTTCTTAAAACTCGACAGGGAAAAAGCTCCTGCAAAACCTCCAATATCAGATAAGACTTCTTTACGCATAGTGCTTTTAACATGACTTTTCATCAATTCCACTGCCCGGTATCCAGCTTCAATGTCTACTCCTGCCTTTTTATAATCCATAATGCCCTCCATTATCTTATAAGAAATTACATATCTAACTTATCATATTATTTCATGGTCACATTTTAACATAAAGCAACTCTTTTTGTCCCATTAAATTGACTGATTATTTCTTATATTACTCATTAGACACACTAATTATTAGGGATTACTGATTAAATGCCTCGTTTAGTATTAAGGCACCTTCTATTACAAATCTTCCATTTTGAATAATAGGGATACTGCTTCCATCTTTTTTATATACAGCTATTTCTTTAATTTCATCATAAGGAAGTGTAATATCTGTATGACAATTATAATATGCCTTTTCCATATCGGTCTTTCTAATTAAGGATACTTCATTGTCCCTGGCAACAATCTCTTTTCCATCTGGATTATATACCTTCACATCTTCACTCATTTTATAGCAGGTATCGCCAATGGCAAAATGAGGTCCTGTCTTCTCAGCAATCAAAATAGGCAGCTTGGGAGCTATATCAAACTTTTTGCCCATCATATAAGCAGTGGTATTAGTACCAATTGCAAATTCACCCAAAGGCAAGGTGTCATGATTGTATAATAGGTTTTCTTTAATATAAGCCCTATTCTTATCTAGGCTATCAAAGTTACTACAGGAATAATCGACTATCATCCCATCCTCAAACTTTAACTCCAATTCTCTATATTCTAAATCATTGAGATATATCCTGGGTACATGTAAAATTCCATCTGTTCCTTTTAAAACAGGAGAAGTAAATACCTCACCCACAGGAATATTAACATCTGCTACACAGTTTTCAAATATTGTTTCTGTCTCAGGATCTGATAGACTATATAACTTTATCTTAATATCTGTATGATTGGCTCCGGCTCCCTGTATTCTTACATACTCACCTTGATCTAATACATCTATTATACTTTGTTGTATCTGAGTATATAGTTCACTATCCAAGGTATTAACCTTCACAGTTTCATCAAATATTGCTTCAAAGTCATCTCCTATCTCAGGAATTGGATATGAAATAATGGTAAATGATGTTTCATCAATTTTTAGATAGTCTCGATTTAATAGATTTGATTGATTAATATAATCTACATATAACTTCTGTTGCCTTTTATTTAATTTTACAGCATCCTTCCTATCCTTAGGCGCAAAAAGCTCCTCCCCAAATACCTCTATGACGGCCGGACCTGCATACTGAGCTGCCTTATCCTTATTTTCCTGTAGCACATCACGAAGGCACTGCACCATATTATGGACCATTGCTTTATCATAAAATAAACCTATATCGAAACGATGATCATAGTCATATTGCTTATTGGGGCTGGTACTATGATAACCAATCTTTAGATGTTGCCTTTTGTTAAGAGCATTGGTAGCAGCCCTATATATGGTCGCCTGTAAACCTAATTTCTCAAAATTTTTAATCGCTGCCCTTACAATCCTTTCAAACCCAATTTGGTATCTGATATTAACTATACTTTTCTTGCTCAGGTCTAACCGATTTTTCTCAAATCCTAGGCGGTAGCCCTCTGTAAAGGTATCAGCCATTGACTGTATTCTCTCATCAGATAAAGTGTTAAGGTACTCAGCAATCCTTCGCTCATTCTCTGTTATATATTCACCAAACTTATAAAGGTATCTAATATCTGTTAAATCAGCCTCCATGATAATATCCTTGGCAAAAGACAGTTTGGGATCAATTAATTCCCTAGTACGATAAGATATAAAGACATTGCAATAATCAAACATAAAATTATATATGGATCTTTTAACGTCTTTGTAGGCGTACTCATCCTCTTCTTCCATACGATTATATATTTCAATAAAAAGCTCTAAAAAAATTGTTAACTCATAGAGCCTAGCTTCAAAGGCATATACGATACAGCTACGAAGTTCGGTATATAAAAAACCAAATAATTTACCGAACTTCTTTCCTAATCTTTCGCAGGCATATGTAGGGTTTGCATAGCTGCTATCATAATGATCACCTATAATATCTTCATAAAGGGAATTATTGAGGGCTTCTAATTCCTTTAATGACATATTAGCTATGCCATCAGCCTCAATAAGATTTTGTAAGGCAATAATTTGCAATAAAAAGGATGCTGTTCTTTGAAAATAATCCAAATAAGGTTCCCTAACAGTCCTCTCTTGTTCTATGGATCTAATTCTTTCTATGGCTAAATCATATCTCTCTCTAATTCCTTCATTTTCATCTTCGAACATAATATAAGTCACTATTGCTCCTCCATCCATAATCTTTTTATTTACTTATCAATGATATTCTTCTTTTCTATATTTTCTTTTATCACTTCTTTAGCATAGTGCCACAAACTCTCAGACCCCTCAGGGGTTATTTTATTTCTTTCATATATTTGAGAGGCTTTTACCTGATGCTCTCTCCAAGACTTACCCTTGCTTTTATTATTTAAAATCACAGGCTGTAACTTATCTAAGGTGTTGGCAAACTTAGCCTCTGGAGTCTTAGCTTCTTCAAATTCATCCCACAAAGCCCGGAAATACTTTGCCTGATCTTCAGGTAGTATATTAAATATACGCTGGGCAGCTGCTAATTCTCTCTCCTTTTTGGAAGTATTAGCTTCTGCATCATAAGCATATGTATCACCCGCATCTATCTCAATAATATCATGAAGCAATAACATAGCCATGGTTTTAGCTATATCAATATCCTCATTGGAATATTCACTTAAAACTACACACATCAGCGCCAGGTGCCATGAATGCTCGGCATCATTTTCCTTCCGGCTACCATCTGCAATATAGGTTTGCCTTACTATAGTCTTTAACTTGTCTACTTCCTCTATAAATTGTATCTGCTTTTCTAATCGTGTCATTACAAATCATACCTTTCATCTTATATTTTATAAACTAATCCCATACACATAAAGAATAAGCAATAGGATTATCATCAATCCATTGCTTACCGCCCCAATTATGGGGAAGCGGTAAAATATATCTCTTTCATGAAAAGCTTTATATGATAGCCTAAGACCGAAAACAGAAATAGCCAACATAAGTAGACCTGCAAAACCAATAAAAATTCCAGCATTACCTTTGGATCTACTTGATAAAATACTTAGAGCAATAAATATAATAATCATAATTATACCTATTACAGCCGATCCTATTCCCAGCCTAGTATGCTTTCTGGCTACAAAATGAAGCGGCTCATTTTTATTTTTCCTCTTTAACACCCTGCTTCCCCCCTTGGGCTTTATTTTTCGATTTTATACCAATATAAGTTAATAATTTATAAAACAAAAAACCAATAATTCCTCCCACTGTATTTAAGAATAGGTCATCTACATCAAATATACCCACCTTAAATACTAATTGTATCAACTCAACAGTAAGAGTAAATAGAAAGCTTAAAAATAATATCCATATAAACTTCTGATATCTCACATTTAAGAGCGGTAATAGGAAACCGTAAGGTGTAAATGCCAATACATTGCCCAGGATATTCACTATAAAATTCTCAAAACCTATCCTCTCACGATATTTGATAAAGCGTTTTATCTCTTTAAAAAGCTCCAGATTATATCTATAATCTACAGACATATGTGATCTGCCATATCGCTCACTAAAAAACAAGAAGTATGATAAGAAGATGATATATAAATAAAATAAAAGCCAACCTATTTTTTTTAAAATTTGATCTTTTTCTAATTTCAATTTACCACTCCATATTCCTTTTTCCAATAATACCTATCATTATAAAGCATATCTTTTTCCTAGTAAAGGTATGATTCGTTATTCTGATGATTTTTAGGCCCTCTAGTATAATACCAAAATAAGTGCAAATAATACACCTAAAGAATAGAAAAAGAGGAATTGAAATGAAAACATTTGAGGAATTATATAAAGAATTATTAAAGGCGACGGCAGAGAATAAGGAAGAAGAATATATAAAAGAATTGGATCCCTATGATGCCCATCAATTGGATTGCCTGCTATACCCTGACAAATATCCTGTTGTATGGCACACAGATAAATGTGATTGTAATGAAGATGATAGACATTGTGTAAAGGTTTGCCCTTTCCATGCCCTTAATCCTGATGCATCTGGGGAACTAAAAGTTGATGAAGAACTCTGTTCTGGTTGTTCCTATTGCATACAGGAATGTAGAGCGAAAAATCTAAAAGCCAGTAAGGATGTTATACCTGCATTGCAGGCAATCCGCTCCCACAAAGGATTAGTTTATGCCCTGGTAGCCCCTGCTTTCCTTGGTCAATTCAGTAGCGATGTTACTCCTGGAAAGCTCAGGAGCGCCTTAAAGCAAGTTGGCTTTGATGGAATGATAGAAGTAGCTCTTTTTGCAGATATACTAACTCTTAAGGAAGCTCTAGAATTTGATGCCAATATAAATACTGAGGCAGATTATCAGCTTACCAGTTGTTGCTGTCCTGTCTGGATAGGCATGATTCGCAAGATATATAAAGACCTAATTCCCCATGTCCCTCCAGCTGTTTCCCCTATGATTGCCAGCGGAAGAGCAATAAAAGCCTTACATCCAGATGCCTTAACTATATTTATTGGCCCCTGTCTAGCTAAAAAAGCAGAAGCCAGAGAGAAGGATGTGGCCGGGGCAGTGGATTTTGTCTTAACTTTTGAGGAAATTCAGGATATATTTAGGATCATGGATATAGATCCCAGTAAGATGGAGGAGAGCGAAAAAGATCATTCCTCAAGAGCTGGGAGAATATATGCCCATACCGGAGGTGTTAGTGAAGCTGTAGCTAAGACCTTGGAGCGTTTAAACCCTAATCGTGAAATTAGCATTAAAACGCAACAGGCCGATGGCGTACCTGCCTGCAAGGCTATGATACAGGATATTCTTGAAGGTAAAACCAAGGGCAACTTCTTTGAAGGCATGGGATGCGTTGGCGGTTGTGTAGGTGGCCCCAGAGCCATTCTTCCACGGGATGAGGGTAGGAAAAATGTCGTTGCCTATGGCGAAGCTGCAACCTATCTTACCCCCATTGATAATCCCCATGTTATAGAAATGCTTCATCAACTAGGTTTTGATACGGTGGAAAGCTTACTTAATCATAGTGATATATTCACCAGAACCTTGTAATAAGAGGGCGTGTATTTGTTGTAAAATTAAATCGGGTATTCAGGATTGGTCTCACACACCAGTGCAAGGACACCTGAATACCCTTTTATTTTACAAGAAATATTACTAATGATATATAATCTGTAACAGGCCCTCTTATTACTGCCCTATAAGTTTATCCGCATACATAATATGATTAACTAGCCAATCATTTAGAAAATCCAGCAGTTCCAGGATAACATCTTTCTGGTTTTCATCAATTTCCTGTAAATCATAGCTCTCTATTTTCTCAATAAATTGTTGATGGGCTATTTTTTGAGAAAATAACCTTTTGTATTTAATACTTTCCATGTACTCTTCTTCATGGCGAAAATGGGTCTGAGCATAATCTTTAAGCTCTGTTAAAATATCTAGGATGTAATCATATTTATCGGGAATATAATCATCCATTAAAGTCTCATAAGCCCTATTGGCAATTTCAAATAACTTCTGATGCTCTTTATCAATGCCCTCAATACCTGTTTTAAATTCATCTTTAAAGCGATACATATAACACCTACTTTCTATTATTTTACATTCACCTGCCAAAAAGATGTTGTAAATTACTGATAATGACTGATGCCCATATGTCGCTCAGTTAATTTACAACATCCTTGCTAGTGTCTATAGGCTACTAATTGAGTTATCAATAGCTTATCTTTGATATGATACTGGTACATATATAAGCTTGTCTAGATTTCCTTCATTACCACTTAAGTCGGTTACAACACCATCTAATATTTCAATTATTAGATAACTATTATTGTCTGGTATTGAATCTAGGATAATAACAACGCTATTACCTTCATAAGCCACTGTAGCACCGATAACTCTTTCCATTGTACCTTTTTGTGTTACCCTTATGGATAGAGTTCCCTGAACTTCTTCGTTAAAGTTAAGATGTACAGTAGTTAAGCCCGTTCTATCAAAGGCAGTTGACATAAATACAGGTTTCTTATTATCTTTTAGCAGAATAGTTGTTTTATATTCTGAAATAGGTGCATAAGAAGCATTATAACCTTTAACACCTTTAACAGTAATAGGACGCTCTAATGTAACGTCAATTGAACTTTCTGCCACTGTTAATCTTACTGTTGCCCCTTCATCGGTATTCCTTATTACCTTAGCCTCCACAAGATTTACACCTGCTATATAATAATTACTTAAAGTCTCTGCAGATGCTACATCTAGTTTGTTAGCAAACTCTAGGAAGATATGGCTAGGGTTTGTTGTAGATTGTGTTATAGCATAAGGTCCAGATAATTCACTGGATGAGCCACCAAAGTTGCTAATGCTCATTGGTCTTTCTAAACTCTCATTATTAAACTTGTCTATAACAAAGCCTTTTTCCATAGTAAATGTATAAGTACCGATTAAGGTCATATTGGTAAGTTTAAGTTCTATAACATTGCTTTCAGATCCAATAACCTTAGTATATGCTATATTAGTTCCTGAAAGTATATCATCGGTAGTTGTGTAAAGCACAGTATTAAAGATACCTGTATCGTAGCGTAAATCTACATCTTTATTATAGGTTAACTTTAGAATACTGGTATTTGGATCAAACTCATACTTCATCAGTACTGGACTACTCTTATCAAAGTCAAAGTTAACATTGAAATTGCTCATCTGGTTAGAATATGTATCTGTCTCTATTACATTATATGCTTGCCAGTATCCTATGGAAACAACCACTTTACCTGTAAGCTCTGTTGTTGTGCCAGTTAAAGTATAATTTACTTTCCTTCTATCTTTATCATCCACAACACCATTTACATATATATTGTTAACCATTCCCCAACCAGGCAGTTCAATAGATCTATCAAAAGTAGCAGTTATAGTATCATAAGCTGTTCTTTCAATCTTAAGAGGTTTTGCCTGTGGTTTTGGTGTAATATCTGTATATAAATATGCAGTTAAAGAATAATTAGCAGGATAGTTTCCAGCCATATCCTTAATTCCTGACAATACAACAGAGAAGGTTTTACCTAAATCATTAGGAGCTATCTTTGATAAATTTATTTCCAAAGATCTCTTATCCTCACTAATTGTATAATTCATTCTATTGTTTAATATAGCTAAAGTACTTTGCTCAACTGAGGTGTTGGTACCCTGGGTAGGTAATACAGCTGCATTAGATGCTTTAAAATCGGTAAAATCTATAACTTCATTAAAGGTAATAGTAACAATTTTACCGGTATCATCTAAAGTTACTCCCTGGATAGTTGGAGGCATAGTATCAGTATATGTCATCTCTGTATAATATGGATCAATATTAGCTCCATTGGTTGTCTTAATTCCGCTGGATAAATTAATCCCATATTCACCAGTGAATTGCTTAGTTGATGTTATAGTCAATGTCTTACCATCAGCTGATAGGCTAGCCTTCAGCTCTCCTGGTTCCCCAGCTAAAACGCCTTTAGAATTTTGCTTTAAAGTAATTTGTACGTTATCGGTAAGCTTTCCATTATTATCTATAACTGTATTCTGTACAACTGGACTATCGAATTCTACTTTGATCACAGTAGAGTCCGCTATCCTTGCAGAATTAACTTTGGCACTGGGACCTACAACTTCTATAATAATTGCATCATTGACAAAACTTCTATCGGCATGCGCTTGACTTAATTCCTTTACTGCTGTAGCCACAAGAATTACTTTTCCAGGCTTTAAGGCTGTAACAATTCCGTTAGAATTATTGTCAATCCTTAAGCATCCTTCGTCACCACCGCCTATGGACCAGAAGGTCTTATCGGAGGAATTAGACGGAACAATATCCCTGTTAAAATTAAATTGCTGTCCTACTTCTAGAATATGGGCTCCATTTACTACTTTAGCATTATTAATTTTAACGCTGGTAGCTGGTATAGTTACTCTAACCACACAAGAAAGGGTTTTTGTTTTACCGGAAGGATAAGTAATCTTACATTTAATTGTTGCCTTACCCTTGTTTACAGCGGTAATAACACCTTTACTGGATACCTTTGCTACTGAAGCCTTAGATGTTGACCATTTGTATGTACTATTTGCCACTTCATTAAGAATCTCCATCTGATAGGTTGAATTAACTCCAGAAAGCTCAATCTCGTCTTCTGCAAATGTTGGTGAGGCTGCATATGCAATTACTGCAGTCTGGTTCCAGAAAATAGGTATTATAAATACCAATGCAAGAGTCAGAAATATTTTGATTTTACGACTCAACTTCATTCTCTATTCCTCCTAGTTTATCTCCATTTAGTTTTTTGTAAAGTTTGTCATTGGTTCTTCTACATTATACTATCATAATAGACCATATTTGTCAAAATATAGTCTAAGAAATAATCAATTTTTCTCATTATAATTAGCATTTTCCCTTATCATTTGCTCCATTTGCTCTTCCTTTATTTCGTTCTTTATCTCCCAATGGATTAAAACGGTAACTGCTGCCCGGAGCAAAAATATCGATCCCACGAATAGGATATCCTTCCAATCCCCGGCAACAACAGTTCTTAGGATTTCTCCGCCTAATTTAAACTCTAGACCTATGGATAGCCCCTTAGCTAATTTCAGCAAAGTATCTGATCTTTTTTTTTAAATAATTAACTATACCTTGTATCCCTGTAACTAATACAATAGAGACTCCTATTAATTCAAATATTATAATACCTATTTCTGTCAGTAATTCTAACAACTGATGCAAAAATTCCATGAAGCATCTCTCCTTTACTAATTTACTCTCTTTGTGTTTTAAGCTTTTTCAAATACTATCCTTTTTATTATTTCCTAGTCTTTATCCCTATTTAAGTAAAGTATACTTTTATTAATCAAATTATACTTTAGCTTTAATTTAGTCTTAATTGAGAAGGCTATCATATCATATGATATCTTGTCCTAATTGTAAAGCTGAAATAATCGTATAATTTTACGATTTACTTCAATATTTTTCTAATGTTTTAAAATTAACTTTATTTTTTACCGTATCCGAATTATAATGTTAGAATAGTATATAATTATAAAGTAAACGAAAGGAAGATGAGGTATATGAAAAAGTTTGGTAAATTTATATTTGGCACCCTATCCATCGCTACAGCAGCAGCAGGAGCTTATTATCTTTATAAAAATGTAATTAATAAAGATAATTCAGACGACTTTGATGATTTCGACGATTTTGATGATGACTATGAGGATATTGACAACGATGATGCACCTGAGAAAGATATGCGGGAATATGTATCTATCAATATAACTACCAAAAATAATAATAGTGATATCCGTATATCTGAACAATTACCAGAAGAAGCGGAAGAAGTTACCGAGGAAGCCGCTGATGTATCTTCTGATACAGAAGGTAGTGAATAAGATATAAATAAGTACCCCCAGAACTTATTATGATATGATCCTCCTTCAATAGATTTTGTATCATATCAGCAAGTTTTGGGGGATTTTATATTTTAATGAAAATAGGTGGATAAGATTTTTGTTATAATCTCACCATCGGATATAGTATAAAACAAGTCATCAGTAGCAGTGTCTTCCTCCTCTGAGCTTATTATAACCATACTTCCTAATTCTAAGGTATATGTCGTATGCTCCTTTATTTCTATCAGGTATAGGAGTGTATCCTCATCTGTCAAACTCGTTTCAGTAAATTCCAGCGGCTGCATTAAATTATAAAACTCCTTAATGCTTTCAGTATCATTTAATGTAATACTAGCCCCACTTTCATTATCAGTTATTTTTATATATTCCACGCCTTCTATATCTACAGGAGCAATTTCCCTAAATCCATAATGAATACCTGCTGTTGCCATAAGACCAGTATCTCCATCATCGATTAGCTCTGATTTTTTTTGTATCATAGAATCATCGGTCAATGTTCTCTCAGTGCTTTCTTTGCCACTATCAGTGAATTTGGCATTTTCTTCATTATAAATCATATTATCCTCTTCTATACCAAAACAAGTATACATATCACTACTATCATTAGCAGTAGTATCATCAGTCATATCCGCACTTATTAACATATCCGGAGCATTTTCTTTAGCATTATCCTTGGTCATCCCTTTATCACCTAGGACATTTAAGACATTTAGCCCGCCTACAACAACAAGTAATGCAGCAGCAATCCCAGCTATATTGCGAATATATTTAAGATTGGAACTTGCCTTTATTGGTTTTTTATGAATATCTGTCTCTTTATTTATGGCATCTAAAGTCCTTTGAATTAAATCTTCCGATACATTAATCCCGCTTTTACCCAGAGATGTATTCAGATGGGATTTAATATTTAGTTCATCTATTTCATAGTCTCTATTATCCATGGATTTATAACTCACCTGATACACTCCCTTCTAATATTGATTTAAGCCTCTGCCGTGCCCTAGATAGTCTGCTTTTTGCTGTTCCCTCAGCAATATTTAAAACCTCAGCAGCTTTTGCAACTGTCATATCTTGATAATATACACATAAAACTATGTCTTTATATTTTGATGGCAGTGACATAACCGCTTCTTTTATCATGTCATTGGTATCCTGCCTTTCCACATCTTCAAAATCACTATCACTAACTATGGCATCCTCTTGATATTCCATCATAGGCACAACTTTTCTCTTCCATGCACTTTTTAAATAATCTTTACATGTGTTAATTGTAATTCGAATAATCCAAGTTTTAATACTGGAATTTCCTTCAAATGTGTAAAGCTTTTGATTTACTTTAATAAATACTTCCTGAAAAATATCTTCTGCAGCATGAAGATCCTTAACATACATATATGCAATTCGCAACACATCATTTCCATACTCTCTAATTAAGGTCTCTATATCATTGGCAGTAGATTTTCCAGAGAGATCAAATGAATTTTCTTTATGCATCTAATTATCCCCCTATGAATTTTCCCTAACTATTACCTTTGTCCTTACATTTCCAATGACTATAGTATACACTGCAGTAGAAGTCATGTAAATGTAAAAATAGATGCATATAAATCATTATCAATTCACCTCTTAATCATTAGACGTCATATCTTGATATATCGTTCCATGAAAAAACTGCCACATAACGAAAACTTCTGTCGAAGTTTCCACATCTATGTAGCAGTTTGTTTTATTTAAATATTTAATTAAAAATTCTTAATTATGAAGCACTTTTTGAATAAGACATACGGTAAAGGGCTGCATATACACCATTCTTATCCATCAGCTCATCATGGGTTCCAGTTTCTTTTATACCATCTTCAGTAAGTACCAGAATTTTTTTAGCATTTTTAATTGTAGATAATCTATGGGCAATTACAAAGGTAGTTCGGTTTTTAGCCAGTTTCTCTAAGGATTCTTGGACAACCTTCTCACTTTCATTATCTAAAGCTGAGGTAGCTTCATCAAAGATTAAGATTGGGGGATTTTTAAGGAACACTCTAGCTATACTAAGTCGCTGCTTTTGTCCTCCGGATAATTTCACACCCCTTTGGCCTATATCAGTATAATAACCATTGGGTAGTTCCATTATAAATTCATGGGCATTAGCATTTTTAGCCGCTTCAATGACTTCCTCTTCCGTAGCATCCGGCCTTCCATAACGAATATTATCCATTACAGTTCCTGTAAATAGATATACATCCTGCTGGACTACGCCAATGTTTTTACGCAGGGATCTAAGTTTTATATCTCTAATATCAATCCCATCTACAGTGATACTACCTTCTGATACTTCATAGAATCTGGGGATTAAGCTACACATGGTAGTCTTACCTACCCCTGATGATCCAACCAAGGCAATATAATCCCCTGCTGCCACCTTTAGATTGATATTTTTAAATACTTCACTAGTGGTATCATTATATTTAAAAGCCACATCATTAAATTCAATATCACCTTTGACATTCTTTAGCTCTATGGCATCTGATTTATCGGTTATATCTGGATGGATCTCCATAATCTCAAAGAAACGGTCAAATCCAGTCATACCATTTTGGAATTGCTCTGTAAAGCTGATGAGTTTTCTTACCGGCTCTATAAGATTATTTACATATAAGAGGAAGGTCAGTAAATCTCCTACATTAATAATGTCTTTTACAATAAAGAGTCCTCCTCCAGTAATGACAGCCACATTAATTAAGCTGGTGAATAAGCCAAGGCCAGAATGGAAAGCTCCCATGTACCAATAACTATTTCTTTTACTTTCAACAAATTTGCTGTTCCCTTCTTGAAACTTCTTAATCTCTTCAACTTCATTGGCAAAGGATTTAACTACCCTGATACCGGATAGATTGTCTTCTATTTGAGCATTGATATCTGCTATTCTTTCCCTATTCATTCTAAAAGCCTTATTCATCTTACCTCGCATTTTATATGCAAAGAAAAACATAATAGGTAAGAAAATAAATACTAATAAGGTTAAAGGCACATTTATCTGTATTAATATAATAAAGGCACCGAGGAATTTAATTATTGATATTACTATGTCCTCTGGACCGTGGTGGCACAACTCTGTTATATCAAAAAGATCATTGGTTATACGGGCCATAATTTGACCAACTTTTTGATTATCATAAAAATTAAAGGATAGTTTTTGACAATGCTCAAAAATATCATTGCGCATGTCATATTCCATCTTGGCTCCCATCATATGGCCTTTATAAGCAATAAAATAATTACTTACATATTCTAAGGCTGCCAGCCCCAACATAAGTAGCATTAACCTTACAATAATAGGTATAGCATCTGATATTTCCATCTTCATCAGTACTTCATTAGTAATATATCTTACTATCATTGGGTAAACCAAGGAAATTGCAGCAGCCAATAACGCAAAGAACATATCTGCGTAAAATAATTTTAAATATGGTCTATAATAGGACAAAAACCTTTTTGTCTTCTTACTAATTGCTCTCTCCTCCCTTAACATATAAAGTCTTTAAAATCATTTGTGGTACTATGGGGCTGTCGCAATATTGCAACAGCCCCATAGTTATTATCGTGCTAATTTTTTAGACAGCTCATACATGTATTGATCAATATCTTTCTTCATAGCCAAGGCTTCTTCTATATCATAATCTATGAATTCACCCTTTTCATAGGCTACGATTCGATTACTTGCCCCTTGACTTAGTAAATCAACTGCTTTGGCACCCATGATTGAAGCATATACCCTATCTATTGTTGTCGGGCTACCACCTCTTTGGGCATGACCAATTATAGTTGCCCTGGTCTGCATACCAGTGGCTTCTTCTATTCTCTTAGCCATTTCCTCTGAGTTACCAATGCCCTCAGCATTAACTATGATGTAATGTTTTTTACCTGAATTTCTTTTTTCGATTATGGTTTTAATAATACGTTCTTCATCATGATCCCGCTCAGGAATAAGTATCTCTTCACTACCATTGGCTATACCGCACCAAAGGGCAATATATCCTGCATTTCTACCCATGACTTCAATAATACTACATCTTTCATGGGATGTGGAAGTATCCCTAACCTTGTCAATGGTTTCCATGGCTGTGTTAACTGCTGAATCAAAACCTATGGAATATTCAGTACATGCAATATCTAAATCTATGGTACCAGGGATTGCTACAGTATTGACTCCCCTTTTGGCCATGGCAGCAGCACCTTTAAATGAACCATCGCCCCCTATTACAACCAGGCCATCAATTCCATGTTTCTTGAAGATTTCTGCCCCTTGATCTTGAACTTCTGATTTAACAAATTCAGGACAGCGGGCAGTATATAATATAGTACCACCTCTCTGAATAATATCAGAAACACTTTTTGAATCTAATTCTACAAATTCTTCTTCCAGTAATCCAGCAAACCCTCTAAGGATGCCTTTCACCTTGATATTTTTGCTTAATGCTGTTCTTACCACTGCTCTAATAGCTGCATTCATTCCAGGGGCATCTCCACCGCTGGTTAGAACAGCAATTGACTTAACTGCACTTTCCATTTGTATATACCTCCATTTGTAAATATCCAGTTTTTTTATTCTAGCTTATTTTAATTATATTATTAATACTCTTATCCATTACTTGAACATCTTTCTCTGAGTATATAGTCCTTAACCTAGTAAGTAGGTCTTCATCCACCTTTACATTACGGTTTCTAGGGAGCTTCTTGATGACTCTATCCTCTTCACAATAGATAATTACCTCATCATTCCCCTCATAATCACTGATAATATCATAGAAAGATTGTTCCTTCTCCATAAAGTCAAATTTATTTTTAAATTTAACCCATAGTTCCCTGGGGACACTATCAAATTCAATTAAATTTTGACAAATTAATTTAGCTGGTTTTTCTTCCTCAATGGTTACTTTCCCTCGGATAAAAACCTTTTTGTCAATATCCAATTGATTTTTATATTTTTCATAGTCTTTAGGAAATATTATAACCTCAACAACACCGAATAAATCTTCCAAGGTAATAAAAGCCATCATATTATTGGTTCTGGTGGTTTTTACAATCTTACCTGTAATCATCCCACCGATAACCTTAATATCTCCGTCTTTTACCTTGGGCTTGTCTGTTTCTTCATCTATAGCAAATTCATTACAATGGGCAGTTACATTTTTATTGATTTTACCTAAATATTCTTCCAGAGGATGACCGCTAATATAGACTCCTAGAACTTCTTTTTCAAAGGCCAGCAGTTGCTCCTTACTATATTCTTCTACCTCAGGGAGGGAGCTACTATACTCCTTCTTGACCTTCTCACTGACAAAATCAAATAAGGACATCTGACCGGTAAGACTTTTTTTCTTTTCTTCTGAGATTTCATCCAATATCTGAATATAACTCATCATTAGTTGCCTTCTATTGGGATGAATACTCTGAAATGCACCAGCTTTTATAAAACTCTCTACTGTTCTTTTATTCACTTCTTTACCTGAAAGTCTGGTAGCAAAGTCCCTAAAACTAACAAAGGGTCCATTTTCCTCTCTTTCTAATACAACCGACTGTATCACAGATTTACCTACCCCTTTAATAGCAGAAAGGGAGTAACGGATTGCTCCATCTTTAACTGTAAATACCCAGTCTCCTTCATTTATATCGGGAGGTAATATCTCTATATTCATATTTCGGCATGTATATATATATTCCGATACTTTTCCCGGATTGTCAATCACTGATGTCATTAAAGCAGCCATAAATTCTACGGGATGATAACATTTTAAATATGCTGTGATATATGACAATACAGCATAAGCTGCAGCATGGGATTTATTAAAAGCATATTTGGCAAAGTCCATCATCTCATCAAATATATGGTTTGCCACTTCTTCTGATATGCCATTCTTGACACATCCTGGAACTCCTTCCTCTTCATTACCATAGACAAAGTTGCGGCGTTCCTGTATCATAACCGATTCTATTTTCTTGGACATGGCCCTTCTAACCAGATCACTTCGGCCATAGCTATAGCCAGCCAGATCCCGTACTATCTGCATAACCTGCTCTTGATATACTATACAACCATAAGTTGGGGAGAGAATAGGTTCCAATTGGGGGCAATCATAAATAATCTGACCTTTTTTATTTTTACCCTTAATATATTTAGGGATAAAATCCATAGGTCCTGGTCTATAAAGGGCAATTCCTGCAATTACATCCTCTAAATTTCTTGGTTTCAATTCCTTCATAAAACTTTTCATACCAGCACTTTCCAGCTGGAATACTCCCTCTGTTTTCCCTGAAGAAATTAAATCATATACTTTTTCGTCATCAAAAGATATATCCCTTATATCTATTTTGCTATTGTCTGGATTTCTATTGACCAATTGAATAGCATTCTGAATTACTGTAAGGGTTCTAAGTCCTAAGAAATCCATCTTAAGAAGCCCCAGCTCCTCTAAGGTTGTCATAGGATACTGGGTGGTAACACTATCATCAGAGGATTTACACAAGGGAACATATTCATCTATGCTGGCATTACCGATAACAACTCCCGCAGCATGCATAGAAGTATGTCTAGGAAGCCCTTCTAGCCTTATGGACATGTCAATTAGATATTTTATTTCCTCATTGCTGTCATAAAGGGCCTTTAACTCTGGATTTATTTTTAAAGCTTTCTCAATAGTTATGCCAATTTCCGTCGGTATCATCTTAGCCACTGTATCCACTTGGGAATAAGGTATATCCAAAGCTCTACCTACATCCCTTATACAAGCTCTGGCCGCCATGGTACCAAAGGTAACAATCTGTACCACCTTATCTTTGCCATACTTTTCAGTGACATAATCGATAACCTCCTGTCTTCGTTCAAAGCAGAAGTCAATATCTATATCAGGCATGGTAAGCCTTTCGGGGTTAAGGAAGCGCTCAAAGATCAAGTTATACTTAATGGGATCTATATCCGTAATCCCTAGGGTGTAAGCTACTAAAGAGCCTGCCGCACTCCCCCTGCCCGGCCCCACAATAATATCATTATCCTTGGCAAACTTAATAAAATCCCATACTATCAAGAAATAATCTACAAAACCCATGGACTTGATTGTATCCATCTCATACTCTAACCGCTGCCTTAGCTCAAGAGTAACTTCCTTATATCTTTCAGCCAATCCCTTATAACATAGCATACTTAGGTATTCATCTGCTGTATAAGGCGCTGGTACGGGATATACAGGTAATTTATATTCACCAAAGTCAATAGATACATTGCATCTGTTAGCAATCTTATAGGTATTCTCTAAGGCCTCTTTAGCATATGGGAAAAGACTTAACATTTCCTGGGGAGATTTTAGATAGTATTGTCCTCCCTCATATCGCATCCTGTTCTCATCAGAAACCTTCCTTTGAGTCTGTATACATAAAAGAATATCATGGGGATCTGCATCCTCCGCATATGTATAATGGACATCATTGGTAGCTACCANCTCAATACCGGTCTCTTGTGATAATCTAAGCAGGCCTTGATTTACAGTCCTTTGTTCTGCTATGCCATGATCCTGCAATTCTAGGAAGAAGTTATCCTTGCCGAAGATCTCACTTAATCTTAAGGCTGACTTCTTAGCTTCCTCATATAAACCTCTACGCAAGTAGCCAGGCACTTCACCACCAAGACAGGCACTTAAGGCAATAATTCCTTCATGGTATTGCTCTAAAACCTCGTAGTCCACCCTGGGCTTATAATAAAAACCTTCTAAGAAGCCTTTAGACACCAGTTTTATTAAATTATGATAACCAATATCATTTTCAGCCAGGAGCACCAGGTGATTGTATCGTTCCTCTGATGCCCCAGGTTCTCTATCAAATCTTGAATTTGGAGCAACGTAAATTTCACAACCAATAATAGGTTTCACATTTTCAGCCATACATGCTTTGTAGAAATCTATTATTCCATACATAACCCCATGATCTGTAATGGCAAGGCTATCCATTCCTAATTCCTTAGTCCGTCTCACAATTTCATGGACTTTACTAGAGCCATCCAAAAGACTGTATTCTGTATGGACATGTAAGTGGGTAAAATTCAATTTTCATCCTCCTTTCCGAGTAAACTTCTACTGTCACTATAATTGTAATCGATTTCATATTTAATGTCTAAACATAGTTCATTTAATCTATTATATATGTAGTTTTAATTTCATATAATCCATTATAAGTAAATTATTCTCTGTAAAGTTAAAATATATTTAATAACTAAAATTAATTTGTAAAATAAATGAGAAATCTCACTTATCCGAATCACCGGAGATTTCTCATTAATTATTTTCTATCAATAATAGTAAACTATATAATCCTACAATGCAAGAGGTATATTTGAACCAAATTTTATTACCAATTTCTTGCTGGCCTTTCTGGGTCTATTACTTCATTTACATTAAATAGATCCGCCAAACGTTCCGGGAATTGTAGCATGGCCTGTCCATCCAAGGGCCTCCTAGTCATTCTTACATAATCATTCTTTATATGCATCCAGGGTTTACTGTATACACCACAGAAATAGTTAAAACCAAGTTCCTTAAGAAAATGATACTTGTCACTTTCATAATGCCCCATGGTTGTCTCGATATCGATTCCATATGGGAAAATTATAATATCTGTAGGACCAACTAAGGAACCCACTTGTTCCATCCATTTTGTCATATCAGTCTTAACAAAACTAAAGGTGCTCTTGCTCATATCCCTATGGCCCCATGTATGGGATGCGAATTCCCAACCATTAGCCTTCATAGCTTCCGCTACTTTTTTCACAGTCTCTTTATCCTGCTCATAGGTAGGTGAAGTGGGATCGTTTGTTCTATAGCCCAAGGACCCTTCATAACCTGTTAAGGCTATAATACCCTTGGCCCCTTTGTAGGAGAAATCAGGATGTTTTTCTACAAAATCATCTAATATAGGAACCATATCATAGGGTCCAGTTACCACACTGCCATCATCCAAAATCATCTCACAGGTGACTTTGCCATTCTCATCCAGAACCATTCTTGATGCAAAACCGTCACCTTCCATGTATTGATAGTAGTTAACGTCATCTTGAGATATAACAAATGGTTTTTTACCTGGTGGTAGAAGAATTTCCCCTTCTACGAATTTAGTGCTTCCATCCTCCAAGGTAACCAGTTTCACCAAGTCATGGATACTTACCAGCACATATCCATCCTCATACATCTTCTCCATCATCTTAATAAATTCATAAATAGTAGTCATATACATATTATATCCTACAGAATCATAATCCCCATCAAAGGCCTTAGAATTATCAGCGATTAATGAGTGGAAGAATATATGATTCACCTCAGTTACAGAATTATATGATCCACCCAAATGTACCAAGGATGATTTCTCTGTTTCATAACGCTCAATGGCTTCTCTTAAAACAGGATATAGCTCATATCCCCCTTCAGGCCCTTGATAACTTTTAATTAAGTCTATTGCTCCATCATAGTCATAACTCAAAGTAAGTAGATCTGCTTGATCGATTAGGTTCTGTCTTTCTTCATTTTCTTTACGCAATCTCTCCTGCTCATTACGGGCTTCTAATTCCTCTGGGGATAATTTTTCATCTATATTATTATTGTCTCCCTGGTTATTATTATCAAGCCCATTATTATTTTCCTCAATATTATCATTGGGTTTAATAGGGTCAAATTTTGCTCGGACAAATTTATAACCTGCAATTAGTAAAACTATAACTAGAAGTTCTACTGCTATAACTCCTATAATTCTTTTAATATTATATCTTCTTTTTCTCCTTTGTCTATTCGCCATATTCTACCTCTCTCCTATGGTATAACAATTAATAAGACTATTTCACCAGTATTACTATTAGTAAACTGCTAATATAGTTTTAGATAAGATTATTATATCCAAATTCTTAAGTTAATTATGTGTAAATCCTACTAGTAACCATACTAAAAAGTATAGCATAAGAATATGGCAAAGTCTTTACAAATTTATTAAATAATGGGGATATAAAAAGCTGCCCCTAAGGACAGCCTTCAGTAAAGCTATTTGCTGCTCAAATATTTTTCAATATTTTCAATAGCAGCTTCTTCATCCGCGCCATCAGCGATTACGGTTACTTTTTCGCCTGTTGATATACCTAGGCTCATCATACCCATAATGCTTTTTGCATTCACACGTTTTTCATTACTAACAACATAGATACTACATTCATATTGGCTGGCTACTTGGACCAATAAAGCTACTGGCCTTGCCTCCAAACCATTAGGAATTTTGATTGTGATTTCCTTCGATATCATTACTTTTCTCCTCCTTATGCTCCCGTAAATGTTCTGCAATCATACTTAATTTACGTAATCTATGATTGACGCCTGATTTACCGATTGGTGGTAACAGCATTTCCCCCAGTTCTTTTAATGTAGCATCCGGGTGCTGTAAGCGAAGCCTTGCTATATCCTCAAGGCCTTCTGCCAATTCACCGAAACCGATGCTGTCTCTAATATATATGATATCTTCAATTTGTTTTGAAGATGCAGTAACAGTTTTATTGATATTGGCTGCTTCACAATTTACTTGCCTGTTAATAGAGTTACGCATTTCTTTAAGAATTCTAACATTCTCTAAGTTCATCAAAGCCACATGGGCCTCTATGACATTTAAAAAATCTACAATTTGCGAGCCTTCTTTTACATATACAACATAATTCTTCTTCCGACTCACTATCTTGGCATCAATGGCAAATGTCTGAATAATAGATTGAAGTTGCTCTGCCTTATCCATATTGCTTACTACAATTTCCAAGTGATAAGATTTCTTAGGATTACTAATAGAACCGTTAGATAAGAATGCTCCCCTTATAAAAGCTCTTTTACAGCAGTTTTTTTGAACCACCAATTGACTGGGTCTACTTAATTCTCTATTGGAAATCTCTTTTCCATTGATGATTTCATCATCCATAAGCTTTGTGGCCTGCAAAATTCTTATTACAGAAGAATTATCTCTTATAATAAGATTATATATTCTACTTTTTCTTAATTGGTAATTTGTTTTAACTAAAACATCAATATTTATATTAAATGTTTTTTTTATTAAAGTAAAGTACTTTCTTGCAACAACCAAGTTTTCTGTTTGAAATCTTATTAAATATCTATTTTTAGACCCATAGATTTTAGCTCCATAAGATAGCATAGCAGAAAGCTCTGCCAGCCTACAGTGTCTAGCCCCACTTACAAGACCCGATATTTCCTCTTTTACATCTTTTGAAAATGACACCATTGTAATCTCATCTATCCTTTTCTATATCTCTATGCTCAACCTTTATACCGTATTCGGTATTACGCATTCGATCAAATAGCTCATTAGCTAAGGTAACCGAACGGTGCTTTCCTCCAGTGCAACCGATACTAACTACCAACTGATTCTTACCCTCAGAAATGTAATGGGGTATTAAGAACAAAAGCATTTCATGCAATTTATATAGAAATTCAGTTGCTGTAGCTGTTGTCATGACAAAGTCTTGGACATCCCTATCATTACCTGTTTTGCTCCGAAGTTCTTCGTCATAGTAGGGATTTGGTAAAAACCTTACATCAAATACCAAATCCGAGTCTGTTGGTATACCATATTTAAAGCCGAAGGAAAGAATAGTTATAATAAAATTATTATAACTTTCTTCTTCTACATAGATTTTGTTTATTTGGGCCTTTAACTCCCTTATCAGTAATTGGCTGGTATCTATTATAACATCAGCTTCTCTTCTTAGAAAATCAAGCTGCTCCCGTTCTAATTCGATACCTTTGTCCACCCGTCCAGACCCAGAGAGAGGATGAGTTCTTCTAGTTTCCTTATAACGTTTTACTAAAACCTCTGGGGAACAGTCCAGGAAAAGAATCTCGTAATTAAAGCCACTTCTCTTTAAATCCTTTAATATGGTATCCAATTCCTGCAATGCCCGTCCACTACGGATATCAATACCCAAGGCAACTTTAGACTGCTTGCTTTGTATACTTAATCTAAAAAACTTTTTAACCAGCTGTATAGGCAGATTATCTACGCAAAAGTAGCCTATATCTTCTAGCATCTTTAAGACAGAACTTTTTCCTGCTCCGGACATCCCTGTGACTATTACAAATTTCATAATCTCATGCCTTTCTTAATGCCTATGTTAAAATTCACCCAACATCTTAACTTCTGGTTCTAACTCTACACCAAATTTCTCTTTCACAATAGCTTTGATATCTTGAATAATTTGGTAGAAATCTTTTGCGGTAGCCCCATCCTTGTTAATAACAAAGCCACAGTGTTTCTCTGATACTGCAGCCCCACCCACTTGGTATCCACTTAATCCAGCATCTTGTATCAGTTTACCTGCATAATATCCCTGGGGTCTCTTGAAAGTACTTCCCGCACTATATTGTTCTAGGGGTTGTTTATCTCTACGTCTCCCATTTAATTCTTTCATTTTACTGATTATCTGCTGCTTATCTCCCTTGGCAAACTTCATAGTTGCTTCTAGCAATATGTAGTTTTCTTTTTGAAGAATGCTAGTACGATATCCTAATTGTAACTCATCCAAAGTTAAATCCAGGATTTTACCCTGACTGCTAAGTACCTTAGCTCCAATAATGCATTGCTTCATCTCACCATCATAGGCGCTGGCATTCATGGTCACAGCTCCTCCTAAGGTTCCAGGTATCCCACAAGCAAATTCAAAGCCACTGTACTCTTGTCTGGCCAATTCATGGGCTAATTTAGATAGCATAACTCCTGCCTGGGCAGTTACAAGCCCATCTTCACTGATACTTATATTGGAGAAATGTTCATCAAATTTAATAATCAACCCACGGTAACCTTTATCCGATACTAAAAGATTACTGCCATTCCCAATGATATAATAGGGTATACTATATTGCTTACATAGATCTATTACCTTGATTATCTCATCAATGCTCCTAGGGGTCACAAGATAATCTGCTGGACCTCCTATGTGAAGTGATGTATGATATTCTAGTCTCTCATGTAATTTAATTTGATTCTCTAGTAGAATTCTGTTTAATTCTTTATAAAATTGATCGTTCAACTAATACCATGCCTTTCTATCATACAATACCCCAAAACAATATCCATGTACCCTCAGGCCTACTTGCCCGCCCTAGCCTCTTACTTTGCATTAAGTATAAGATTCGCCCCACCATATATCCCAGCATCATTGCCTAATACGGCTAATTCAAATATAGTATCTTTAACATCATCCATAACGTATTGTTTAAAAAACTCCTCTACCATGTCTGTTAAGATGGGGCCCGCCTTAGATACCCCTCCACCTATAACAAAAACTTCCGGATTAACAGTCTGAGCCACATGGGATAAACCTATCCCTAGATACTCACTGGCCTTTGTCACAACCTCCATAGCTAGTGCATCCCCAGCCTTAGCACTGTCAAGTACATCCTTAGCAGTCAGTTCCTTGATAGTTCTTAATATAGAAGCCTCTGAACTTTCCTGTAATCTTCTTGAAGCTATCCTCACTATACCAGTAGCAGAGGCATATTGCTCTAAACATCCTTTCTTACCGCATCCGCAGACTTCTCTCTCATCACTATTTACTAGAATATGTCCAATCTCTCCTGCTGCTCCTTTGCCTCCTGTCAATATGGAACCATTAATTATAATACCTCCACCGACACCAGTACCCAGAGTAACTAAGACCATACTTTTGTATCCTTTGGCTTTTCGGCTGGAGAACTCTCCTAAGGCTGCTAGATTGGCATCGTTGGCCGCCTTTACCATGCATCCAGTTAGCTTATGAAGTTCCTCCACCAGATTAAAATAACCGGTCCCCAGGTTATGCATTTGCAGTACTTCACCATTATCCAGAACCGCTCCAGGAATTCCCACTCCAATTCCCAGGACATCTTCCATAGTTATATCTAGTTCTTTGTTTTTTTGGATTATAAAATCTGCTACATCTTTTATAATCTTTAAATCATCCTTAGTCTTTCTGGTCTTAAACTGCCACTTTGACTGTAAGTCTCCCTGGTCGTTAAAAAGACCAACTTTTATAAAAGTACCTCCTATATCTACACCGTAACAAAATGCTTTCATACTATTCCCCCATCAGATCTTATCTTTCAGCATAAAATTAAAACATTCCTTTGTAAATAAATCACTTATTAGTCATATATGCTATTACTAGTTCTTATTATTCCTTAAATTATTGGTTACCCGATTATATAACTCTTGGGCAGCATTGTAGCCCATCTTCTTCTGACGATGGTTTACTGCAGCAGATTCACAAATAACAGCCAGATTTCTGCCAGGTCTAATAGGAATTGAAAGACAGACAACTTTATTACCTAAAAACTCAATATACTGTTCATCTAAGCCTAGTCTATCAAACTGCAGATCCTTATTCCACTCTTCTAGTTTAATAACTAAATCTATGGATTGGGTATTCTTAACACTTTCTACACCAAATAAGGTCTTCACATCAATTATACCTATGCCCCTTAACTCAATAAAATGCCTCGTAATATCTGGAGAACTACCTATTAAGGTCTCATCACTGACCTTTTTAATCTCTACCACATCATCAGAGACCAGACGATGTCCCCGCTTAATCAGTTCTAGGGCAGCTTCACTTTTACCTATACCGCTTTCCCCCATAATAAGTATACCTTCACCATAAACATCAACCAAAACACCATGAATTGATATCCTGGGTGCCAGCTCCACATTTAGCCAGCGGATACATTCTGCCATAAAGGAGGATGTTGTTTTGGCTGTCCGTAGAATAGGAACTTCCTTTTCAGTGGCCAGTTTAATGAATTCCTCTGGAATTTCTGCCATTCGGCTAAATACAATGCAGGGAACCTTGTAGTCCATTAATCTACTCATTATCTCCAGATCTTTTTTAGGCCCTACTTTTCGCAAATAAGCCTGCTCCACATAACCTATAACCTGTACCCTCTCTGAATCGAAATGATCAAAGAAGCCAGCCAATTGTAATGCCGGTCTATTAACATCAGGTTGTGCAATTTTAATTTTCTTGATGTCAATATCCGGTGTAAGATTTTCTAAGTTCATCTTTTGAATCAAAGATGACAATTCTACCGTATACATGCCAAACATCTCCTTTGTCTATATTTTACAGGTGTCAGATTCCCCATAAACCCTACATACTATAAAAATATAAAAAACGATAATATTATATATGGTCCATGATATATTCTAGCACAATAATTTGGGAATTCAACAAGGGTATATATCAAATTAATACTTTACCGCTCTTTATTAAAGAAAGCATATACCTCTTCTGCTGCCTTTCTATTCATAGATGGAACTTTCATCAATTCTTCAACATCAGCAGTCTTAATGGCATCTAAGGACATAAAATGCTTCATAAGTGCCCTTCTTCTGGTTGGACCAATTCCTTTAATATCATCTAAGATTGATCTAACCTGACTTTTTTGTCTCAAAGAACGATGATATTCTATAGCAAAGCGGTGAGTCTCATCCTGTATTCTGGTAATAAGCTTAAATAACTCACTACTTTTATCTATAGGTAATTCTCTATTATTATAGTACAAACCTCTGGTTCTATGATTATCATCCTTTACCATACCACATACGGGAATATTTAGTTTCATTTCATCCAGTACCCTTAGGGCAATTCCCACTTGCCCTTTACCACCATCCATCAATATTAAGTCAGGATATTTTGTAAAGCTACCTAAAGATTCATCTATTTTCTTCTCCTTAAGTTCCTTCAGCTCTCTCTGGGCATGGGTAAATCTTCTGGTTAACACCTCGTACAAAGAAGCATAGTCATCAGGACCCTGAATTGATTTTATCTTAAACTTGCGGTAGTCAGCCCGTTTTGGTTTCCCCTTCTCATAGACAACCATGGAGCCTACGGATTCAAAACCAGCAGTGTTGGAGATATCGTAGGATTCAATCCTCTCAATCATTGGTAGGTCTAATAAGGATGCCAGATCTTTTAAGGCCCCAATGGTCCTAGCTTCCTCCCTCTTTATCTTCTCCATATCCTGCTTTAATACCAGCTCCGCATTCTTCCGTGCTAGTTCCACCAATCTTTCCTTCTCACCCTTTTTAGGAACTTTAAGATATACCTTTTGTCCTCTTCTGGTACTTAGCCATTGACCAATTAAATCCCCATCTTCAATATCTGTTCCCAGATATATTTCCTTAGGAATGTATGGAGTTCCTGAATAATATTGCTTAACAAAGCTAGTCATAACCTGACTATCCGTTTCATCCTCAACCCCTGACAGATGATAGTTTTCTCTACCAATTAATTTACCACTACGGATAAAGAAGGTCTGTACAACTGCTTCATCCTTATCTCTGGCAAATGCTATAATATCTCTGTCAGCTTGATCTGTATAAGTTATCTTCTGCTTATTAGCAATCTGCCTTACACTCTCCAGTAAATCTCTAGCCTCGGCTGCCTTCTCAAACTCCAGCTTCTGTGCAGCTTCATTCATCCTATTTTCCAGCAATGTAACAACGGGTCCATAGTTACCATTTAAAAACTCTATGGTTTCATTAATATTAGCCCTATATTCTTCCTCTGATATATAACCTTGGCAGGGAGCGTCACACTGCCCCATATGATAATAAAGGCATGGTCTCTCTTTACCAATATCCTTAGGAAGGTTTCGATTACAAGTTCTAATCTTATAAATCCTTCTAAGCAAATCCAAAATATCCTTTATGGCTGTTACATTGGTATAGGGCCCAAAATATTTTGATTTATCTTTTAACACCTTCCGAGTAAATAAAACCCTAGGATAGGCTTCATTAACTGTAACCCTAATATAGGGATAGGTTTTATCATCCTTAAGCATGGTATTGTATTTAGGCATGTGTTCCTTAATTAAGTTACATTCCAATACCAAGGCCTCTAATTCGGAATCTGTGATAATATATTCAAAATGGTCAATCTGCTCAACCATTCTGTTTATCTTAGGAGTATGGTTCTTGTTTTGAAAATACTGTCGTACCCGATTTTTAAGAACAATAGCCTTACCTACATAAATTATATTATCTTTGCTATCTCTCATTATATATACTCCGGGTTTAGCCGGTAACTTTTTCAATTCTTCTTGGATATCAAACATAGAACTTATCCTTCCTAATAGCTTCACGTAAACATGACATCATGATTATAACATATCATTTACGGATATACAAACAAAGAGTCTGCCCAAAACCAACCGTAGTTATATATTTATTATACTAATATATAGCCCTATTATAAGCCAGCTACGGTTAGCCTTGAGACAGACTCTTCTTAATATATTGTTATATAATTTTATTCCTTTTATTCTATAAATAAAACCTTATTGCATCGCATTCTCCACAGGCTTTAATTCGGATAGTTCCTACACTATTTATATCATAATTATTCTTAGACTTGCCTTGCCACTAACTCATGACTTAAGTCACAAAAATGCGTTGCAACCCTTGCAAAACCCAGTTATTCAATACTGTTATTGCTAATATTATTATCTTCTTTCTCTTCCTTGTCATTGGCATTTGCAGAAGGAAGATCTATGATTGAGGCATCTATCTTATCTTTATCCTTCTCTGTTACCTTATCTAAGGTAATCCCTGTAACTTCTTTATAAAGCCTCAAGAATTCTTCTCCAGTGATAGTCTCCTTGGCAATAAGATACTCTGCAATTTTATCCAATACCTCTCTATTATCTGCCAATAATGCAACCGCCTTATCATAGCATTCTTTAAGGATGCTCATAACTTCCTTATCTACTTCTCCAGCTGTCACATCACTGCAATTTAATACAGGTCTTCCATCCAGATATTTGCTCTCCACAGTTTCTAAGCCCATTAGTCCAAATTTATTAGACATACCGTACTGTGTCACCATGGCTCTGGCCAGAGAGGTAGCCTGCTCTATGTCATTGGATGCCCCAGTTGTTATGGAGCCAAATACTAATTCTTCAGCGGCACGACCACCAAATAAAGTTACAATTCTGGTAATAATTTCTTCCTTGCTCATAAGGTATTTCTCTTCTTCAGGAACCTGCATAACATAACCTAAGGAGCCCATGGTCCTTGGAACTATGGTAATCTTCTGTACCGGCTCAGCATGTTTCTCCAAGGCTGTTACCAGGGCATGACCTACCTCATGATAGGCAACGATGCGCTTTTCTTCCTTACTCAAAATACGATCCTTTTTCTCCTTACCAGCAATTACCACTTCTACAGATTCTAAAAGATCATCTTGAGTCACTACATTTCTACCATGCTTAACAGCTAATATAGCAGCCTCATTGATAATATTAGCCAGGTCAGAGCCCACTGCACCAGAAGTAGCTCTGGCTATGGCATCTAAATCAACTGAATCATGCATTAACACATTTTTGGCATGAACTTTTAAAATATCAATTCTGCCTCTAAGATCTGGTTTATCTACAATAATACGACGATCAAAACGTCCAGGACGCAGTAATGCCTTGTCCAGAACTTCTGGTCTGTTAGTTGCCCCAAGGATAACTACACCCTTGGAAGAATCAAAACCATCCATATTGGCCAGTAATTGATTTAATGTTTGCTCCCGCTCATCATTACCACCGTAATGGGAATCCCTACTTTTACCTATGGCATCAATCTCATCAATAAATACGATACAGGGAGCTTGCTGCTGGGCTTGTTTAAACAAATCCCTTACTCTGGATGCACCTACACCTACAAACATCTCAACAAAATCAGAACCAGATAAGGAGAAAAAAGGAACCTTAGCTTCCCCTGCTATAGCTTTGGCTAGTAAGGTCTTACCTGTACCGGGAGGGCCTACTAATAGGGCTCCCTTAGGTAGTTTGGCACCTATTCTTGCATATTTGCCAGGATTATGAAGAAAGTCAACTATCTCTGTTAAAGATTCTTTAGCTTCTCCCTGGCCAGCCACATCCTTAAAGGTAACTCCTGTAGATTTCTCCACATAAACTTTGGCGTTACTTTTACCTACGCCCATTACCCCGCCACTATTTTTTGATATAGTTCTAAATAAAAACCACATCACAACATAAATTGCCACAAAGGGCAGTATAATGGCAATGGCACTCTCTAATAAAGAAACCCGGGTATCCTCAATAACCCTTCTATGGGGAATCTCATGCTCGTCTAATACAGTCAACAAGGACTCATCATATAGATATCCCGTGTAGTATTTTAACTTTATAGCATTGTCAGCTTGCCCTTTAGGTATGATTACATACCTATCGGTATATATCTCAACTTCTTCAACTCTTCCTTCTACAATCATTGCTTTAAATTCGTTAAAGGTTACCTCTATATTAGTACTTTCTTTAATTTGATCAGCAATCATTGAGTATAAATACCAAAGAAGCAATGCAGAAATGAGGGCTATAATTATAGCCATCCTATTAGGCGAACTATTCTTATTATTCTGCGAATTTTTATTATCCATTCAATCCTCCTATCTTAACTATCTATTTATAAAAATAATATCTCTGTATTTATTTTCAATGAATAGATATTACTATTATATCGATAGTTAGAATAGAAATCAATTAAATCCTTCTTAATTTTCTGTGGTCAAATTGTGTCCATCTGATTATTTGCTACTTGGTCAATACACTCATGATTTACGCTATTTGTACTTTTAGAGAAAAAAAACGATGCAATTACCACCAATACAGAACCTACAAATATAAAAATATCTGAAAGATTGAAAATGATATTCTTTAGCTTCTTATAATTGATGCTAAAATAATCTATCACATATCCTCTTTTTATACGATCGACCACATTGCTGATAGCTCCGCCTATTATTAAAGATAAGCCCAGCTTATATAGCTTGTTGCCTTTCTTAGGAAGTATAAATGCAAATAATATGATTAAGAAACCTAGGGCAGCGCTGGATATTTTCTTTACCAATTCTTTTTTATTCTCAAGAAAATTAAGCATCATTCCATAGTTATAATGCTTTCTAATGGTGATCTTACCATTTAGAATGTTTTCTTCGGCGTGTAATGGTCGGTTTTTCTCGATGTGATTCTTGATTTTTGTTTCGGCTATGACGATTGCTATAATTATTAGAACGTAGAGCATGGGAACCTCCTTCAGGATTATGGCGATAAAATATTAATAATTTGATTAATCATTATCATATTATATTCATCATATACTTTGACTATATGTATTAAATTGTAAGCCAATAATATACATTGTATACATTCTCACAGTCTAAAATCTTTTTATAGCTTGGAGAAATCACAATTATCAGGGTCATATCGTAGTCTACTATTGATATTAATATTAGATATACTAATAACTTCATCATCAGTTAAGCTAAAGTCAAAAATATCTATATTATCCTTTAAGTGCTTCATATTTGAAGTATTTACAATCGGTATGTTACCAATTTGTATATGCCATCTTAAAATCACTTGAGCTAAAGATTTATTATATTTTTTTGATATTTCAACCAATGGCGTTTTCCATAGCCTTTCATCCATTCTTGCGGTTGGAGTATATGCCATAACCTGAATATTGTTATCTTTACAATATTGTCTTAATTCATTTTGAGTAAATAAAGGGTGGCATTCAAATTGATTTACCATAGGCATTACATCCGCTACACTTTTCAGCTTTTCCAAATGATGAATGTTGCAATTACATACACCTATAGCTTTACATAATTTCTTATTATATAACTCTTCCATCTGCTTCCAGCAATCTAGCCAAGTATTAGTTTGAGGCCAATGTATTAAATAAAGATCAACGTAACTGGTATTTAGCTCAGATAGACTTCTTTTCAAAGCACTTTCAACATCACCTTTACTCTGATCTTTATTAGACAACTTAGTTACAATAAATACATT
>JGI24708J26588_10000422_pt1 | contig 34564 bp, 23 predicted proteins | sample BioPla1DNA2_FD_26588 | JGI IMG/M metagenome (IMG submission 26588) | reverse complement strand
TGTCTACAATGTTGTTTATTTCTTTATAGTAGCATACATGAAGTACTTGTATCCTAGAGGTGATGACCAGAAGCCTTCAACGCTCTCATCGATAAGGTAAAGGTCAACATAGTAGTAGATTGGGCAAAGCATGCTGTCTTCGAAAATCAGATCCTCTGCCTTATGCATGAGCTCAAAGCGCTCAACAGGATCAGTTGATGACTTAACCTTTGCAATTAAAGCATCGTATTCAGGATTGGACCATTGAGCGTCATTATTTCCGCTGCCGCTAATCCACATATCAAGCATGCTGATTGGATCGTTATAGTCTGATAACCATCCGTTACGAGCAATCTGGTAATCGCCGTTCTTTCTGGTGTTCAGGAATGTACCCCACTCCTGTGAAACCAATGTAACATTTACGCCAATTTTCTTCCACATATCCTGAAGGGCTTCAGCTATAGCCTTGTGAGTTGTATTTTCATTATACAAATATTCTAGCTGAGGAATTCCCTCGCCATTGGGATATCCGGCCTGCTCAAGCAACTGCTTAGCCTTTTCAAGATTTCCTTCGTAATCATACGGATCGTAATAATTGCCGCCTACCTCACGAAATTCCTTAGTAGGATCTGCATCGGAAAGTCCTAAGGATACAAAGGCAGCTGCAGGAACCTCACCTTGTTTGGAGACTTGATTAACGATGAATTCACGGTCAATAGCCAGAGTCAAAGCTTCACGAACAAGCTTATTATCCAGTGGCGCTTTTTGGACATTAAAGGAAACATAATATGTTCCGAGTTGCCCTTCAAGATTGAATTCTGGTTTATCTCTCCATGCGTCGATTTCATCGTTTGGCATATCGTCAATAAGCAGAACCTCTTTCTTCTGGAACGCATTCAATTTTGCAGAGTCATCTTCCATCAGAACAAACTTGATGTTTTCCATGCCAAGATTTGCATAGTCCCAATAATACTGGTTCTTTTCCATTGTGATGTGAGAACCTGGAACCCATTCTTTTATTTTGTATGCTCCATTTCCAATATATGTTTTTGCATTTACTGCCCATGAATCTCCGTGTTCCTCAATCATGTCCTGACGAACAGGCGAGAAGGTGGGGAAAGCTGTGAGCTCAAGGAAATAAGGAACAGCGTTGTATAGTGTAACAACTAATGTCTTGTCATCCGGGGCCTCTACATTCAGCTCGCCATCAGCGTAGCCATCGATTACTTCGAACATGTACTCATAGTCAGCCGCTGTCTCTGGGGCAATGGCACGATTCCATGAGTATACAAAATCGCTGGCTGTTAGTGCCTTACCATCACTCCACTTTAGGTTATCCCGCAGATGGAATGTGTAAACCCTTCCGTCGTCTGATACTTCATAGGACTTAGCCTGACCGGGGACGGGTACACCATCCTTATTAAGGGTCATAAGTCCCTCAAATGCGTGGATTATAAGTGTTGCTCCGTCAACTGCTGAGTTGAGAGCTGGGTCAATTGTGTCAGGATCAGGACCCACAGTGACTGCAAGTGTATTTCCTGATGTAGCATTGTTTCCGCAAGCGGGTAGAAGAACCATTGCTAACATGATGATTGCTAATAGAAGAGTAAATTTAGTCTTCATTTCAATCCCTCCATTTTTTCTATTAATATTATTTATGCATAAACATGTGTTTGCATGTAGCATTCAAATTTTTCTTATTGTACCTTGTCTAGATGATGGCAAGCGGCATAGTGCCCCGATGATACTTCCTTCAATTCAGGCTCTTGCTGTGCACAGAGCTCAGTAGCGTATCTGCAGCGGGTTCTGAATCTGCACCCGCTTGGTGGATTTAACGGGCTTGGCACATCACCCTCAAGTATTATTCGTTTGCTTTCACGGCTTTGCTTAGGATCAGGCACAGGTATAGCCGAAATTAACGATCTAGTATAAGGGTGAACACTATGAAATATCAGTTCGTAGCTTTCAGCCAGCTCCACAAGCTTTCCTAAATACATTACACCAATTCGCCTGCTAATATGCTTCACAACACTAAGATCATGTGCAATAAACAGATAGGTTAGACCCATTTCAGCCTGTAAATCCTCAAACATGTTTACAATCTGAGCCTGTATGGAAACGTCCAATGCTGAAACAGGCTCATCACATACTATGAACTCAGGGTTGACCGCAAGTGCTCTTGCAATTCCAATACGCTGCCTTTGTCCGCCTGAGAATTCATGGGGATATCGGTTTGCGTGCTCACTGTTTAAGCCTACCCTCTCCAGCATACTGATGATTTTGTCCTGCCTGTCCTTCTTATTTTCAGCAAGCTTGTGTATATCTATAGCTTCTCCCACTATATCACTTACTGTCATTCTGGGATTAAGACTGGCATATGGATCCTGGAAAACTATTTGCATCTTCCGTCTGTACGGAAGCATCCTTGCTTTGGTAATATCAACACCATCGTAGATAATCTTCCCGCCTGTAGGATCGTAAAGGCGAAGAATTGTACGTCCCAAGGTAGTTTTTCCACATCCNCTCTCGCCAACAAGTCCAAGAGTCTCTCCTTTATTAATAAATAAACTGACATCATCAACAGCTTTAACATACTTTGGCTTAAACACACTTCCGCCAACATTAAAATATTGCTTTAAATTTTGAACCTCAATCAGCTTCTTAGACATTTTTTTCACCGCCTTGCTCAAACTCTTCCTTCTGCAACAACCAGCAGGCACTGTAATGATTATCATCAATCTGGGTATATTCAGGCATATGGTTAATGCATACCCTCATGCAGCTGTCACAGCGAGGCGCAAAGGGGCAACCCTTGGGAGGGTTGAGTAAATCAATCGGGGTTCCCTCAATTGGAACCAGTCTTTTATGTTCCTTATCAGTCAATAATGGAATGCTGTTAAGCAACCCCTTAGTATACTCGTGCTTAGGGTTATAGAAAATATCATCAACCGTTCCATATTCCACTATTTTACCGGCATACATAACCGCTATCTTCTGGCATATGCTTGCTACTATTCCTAAATCATGAGTAATCATAATAATTGACATTCCGATTTTATTCTTTAAATCTAACATAAGGTCAAGAATCTGAGCCTGAATAGTAACATCTAGGGCTGTGGTAGGCTCGTCTGCTATTAATAGCTTCGGTTCACATGCAAGTGCAATGGCAATCATCACACGCTGGCGCATTCCACCCGAAAGCTGGTGAGGGTACTGCTTGAGCCTTTTTTCAGGTTCGTTAATACCAACAAGAGTAAGAAGTTCAATAGCTCTTTCCTGTGCCTCTTGCTTAGTCTTATTTGTATGAAGCATTATAACTTCTCTTATTTGATTACCTATAGTATAAACAGGGTTTAAGCTTGTCATGGGATCCTGGAAAATAATACTGACCTCGTTACCCCGGATGTCCTGCATTTCCTTTTCAGTCATTTCATGAATTCTATGACCATTAAATTCGATAGTACCACCAACAAGTCTTCCTGCACGGTCAGTCAGGCCCATAATTGAATAAGCCGTAACGCTCTTTCCGCTCCCGCTTTCTCCAACTATGCCTAAAACATCGCCCTCATTCATTTGTATTGAAACATCATTGAGCGCCTTTACCTCACCTGCATCAGTGAAGAAGGACAGGCGCTCATTTTGTATATTCAACAATAATTTACTCATCTAAGCACCTCAATTCTTTAGTTTCGGGTCAAAAGCATCCCGAAGGCCGTCACCTAACAGGTTAAATGATAATATGATCAGACTAATCATAATAGCTGGTGCCAATAACCTGTAAGGATATGATTGTATTCCGCCTATTGCATCGGATGCCATTGATCCGAGACTAGGCATCGGAGCTGAAACTCCTATTCCGATAAAGCTTAAAAAGCTCTCCGTAAATATTGCAGATGGAATCTGCAAAGTAGTAGTAACTATCAGTGCACCCATACTGTTAACCAACAGGTGCTTCCTGATTATCCGCCCATGGCTTGCGCCAAGAGCCTTTGCAGCAGTTACATACTCCTGCTCCTTGAGGGTTAGAATCTGGCTACGAATAATTCTTGCCATGCCTACCCAGTATAGGAGGGAGAAAACTATAAAGATACAAATAAGCCCTACACCGACTGTATTTATCCATTCAAACCCCGGGACATTGTCGGCTAAGTCCTGAAGGGGATATTTCAGAGTTACCATTAGCAAAATGATAATCAGAATATCGGGTACCGTGTATATAACGTCCACAATACGCATCATTATCATATCGACTTTCCCACCGAAATACCCTGCAACTGATCCATATATTGAACCGATAATAAACACAAGTATGCTGGCCACAAGCCCTACCAAAAGAGAGATCCTGCTTCCGTACATGAGACGGACCATTGTATCTCTGCCCAGACCATCAGTGCCCAGAATATGTGGAAACACCTTAACTCCAGATTCCATTAGCTTCAATTCCTGTTCTGAGTATTGCATTGGAGCAAGATTTTCACTCTCCCTAATCTGCTGCTCATAAGAATAGGGATAAATCTCGGGTAAAACAAAAGCAAAAATTAATACAAGTATTACTATTATTAAGCTGGTCATTGCTATTTTATTTTTCTTAAAGCGACGAGCTCCATCACGCCAGAAGCTCACGCTTTCACGCATAATCACCAGACCCTGTTTCTCTTCCTTTTTAGCAGGAAGGAAATCAGACACATCTAACTGTAAGCTGAGTTTATTTTTTTTGTGATCCATCATTCTACCTTCCTTCCTACTTTAGTTGAATTCTTGGGTCTATTAGCTTATAGGCAATATCAACCAATAAGTTCATAGTAATTATCAGAGCTGCAAGGAATATGGTCGTTCCCATTATCATTGTGTAGTCCCTGTTAATAATTGAACTGATAAACTCGCTGCCAAGACCGGGTATTGTAAAAATCTTCTCTACAACAAAGCTTCCTGTGAGAGTATAGGCCAGTAAAGGACCGAGATAGGTTACAACAGGAAGAACTGCATTTCTCAGTGCATGTTTAAATAGCATCTTAAACTGTGAAAGCCCCTTTGCTCTGGCAGTTCGCATGTAATCCTGACCAAGAACCTCAAGCATACTTGTTCTCATAAGTCTTGAAATGTATGATGACGGGTACAAGGATAAGGCTATAACAGGCATTATATAGTGCTGCCACGAAGTTAGTCCGTATGTGGGCAGCAAATCCAGCTTAACACTGAAAATCAGCATCAGTACCGTGGATATTACAAAACTCGGCACGGCTATACCTGCAGTCGAAAAAACCACAATCAGATTATCTATCCATTTACCCCTGTTCAGTGCGGCTATGCTGCCTAAGGGTACTCCTACAAGCAGGGCCAATGCAATAGCTATACCTCCTAAACGGGCAGAAACCTTAAATCCAGAACTAATAATAGAGGAAACACTTCTTCCTCTTTGCTTCAATGATTCACCCATATCGCCCTGTACGAACTTGACCATATAATTTTTGTATTGAACAATCTTTGGTTGATCAAGACCATACTTTTGATTAAGTGCCTCTAGGGTTGCCGCTGATGGTGCCTTCTCTGCAAGAAAAGGTCCGCCCGGAACCATAAACATTATAGTAAAGGTCAGCGTCGCCACAAGCCATAGGGTAAATATTGACATTAATAATCTTTTTGCGATATATGTATGCAAAAATTATCACTCCAATATATAATATAATTATAATAACTGTATCAATCAGCATGCATCACAATACTAACCGATTAGATACATCATTTATATATACCTTTTCAATGATTTGTAACAATTTTTTTATTTATATTGCATAATAACTATCAATAAAAAGGATCATTCTTAAATTGTATTACAAATTTTTTAATATGTCATTGGAAAATCAATGCCAAAATCCGTTATAAATTCACACATTTCTATATTTTTACTATTAAGACATTCAGGATCTATCACAGAAACAGAATAAACTTCTTAGCTGTGGTGATTGACAACTGTATAAAATCTGTTGTATACTTTAATTCGTCAGTTTGAGAAACTGCTGTAATAAAATATAGGGGAGTAGCTCAGTTGGTAGAGCAGCGGTCTCCAAAACCGCGTGTCGCGAGTTCGATCCTTGTCTCCCCTGCCATATGAAAAAGATTCCTATTCAAGCGTAATGCAAGCTTTGATTAGGAATTTTTCTTTTTCCATCAATTCCTTTATAGTACTACTAGTACACCAGGCTTAATTTACCTGTAATTGCCTAATTGTAATCACCCCCCTTAAATGGTATAATATCCATTGAAATCAATTACCTTTATCTCAACAAGGTAGTTCTAATTATGCTCCGGAGGCAATATGAAAAAATTTATTTTCTTAATAATAGCTTCAATGCTGATAATTGTATTTACCCCACAACAAATCAGAAAGAGTCTTGAAGCTTATAATCCAATCAAAAATGGTACCCAATCTTCGGAGTCTGATAATACTAGGCCTCCGGTAGAGGCTTCTGTTGACACCCCTGAACCAGCGCTGTCTGAGTCATCTGAGCCTGAACCCCAGAATCCCAGCACCTCTGAACCGGATAGTGAGTCCGTCTGGACTGAACCTGAGCCTAGTATCTCTGAGCCTGCCACCAGTCCTTCAATCCAAGATCACGGAAATAATATTCCGGNTGAGTATCAGGCACTTAGTTATTTTAAGCCCGAATTGACAGACAGATATATAGCATACAGAAAAGCGAATCCTGAATATGATTATGAAAAGGTAATAGCCTATGTAAATATTGGTATTGATAAACCCTTTTATTCAATCATTCATTCAATAGAGGACACCCACTCNACTAAAGTATTAGTAAACAAATATCACAAGCTGCCTGATGACTTTGCTCCCGAATTGGTCCAAATCCCCTCTTCCATGTGTGCACCGGGAATGGGAAATCAGTATCTTAGGAAAGATGCAAAGGTAGCATTCGAAAAGATGCATTTCGATGCTAAGGAACTGGGACTTAATATCACTGCTTACGGTACATACAGGAACATTAGCCTTCAGCATGATATCTGGAATAGTAAAGTAATCTCAGGAAGAACTGTCGAGGATGTTGACAGACTCAACTCCCGTGGCGGCCATAGTGAGCACCATACCGGACTGGCTATTGACGTTATTAGAAACAACTATACTGTATTAAACTCTGAAGAATATTTGTGGTACAAGGATAATGCCCATAATTATGGCTTTATTATCAGGTATCCCGAAGGAAAAGAGCATATAACAGGTTACTCCTACGAACCTTGGCACCTCAGGTATCTAGGTGTAGAGCTTGCCACTGATGTTTATAACAGTGGTCTGACATATGAGGAATACTATGTTATGAATATAGAATAACAGCGAAAACCTTTGTATGTGTTTTGACGCTGTTATTGGTTTAGTTTATAAAGGTTGCAAATGGTATTTACCCTAATTCAGTTCAACATTCCATATTCTGCTCATGGGGCCTTTGAAGGCAGTAATATCGTCTCCACTTAACAACGATGACTCTTTAATAATCTCTTTGTTATATACATACATATTCTTTCTTTGAAAGGTCGGTATCTCCACAGCTAGTCCTGTAGAAAGCTTCAAGGCCTTTTCGTATATGGATTTGCGTTCTTCCCTATCAACCGAGTTGCGCCCTTGAAGAATAAGCTTATTAAGCTCAGTAAGCATTGACTTTTGTTCATCGGATCCATTTTCAAACAGATAGAAGAGGCCGGTGGCTGATGGAGCAATGCTACCATTTACTCCGGAATCCGAGTACCATATCGGGAACATATCCGGATTAAATCCAGCACTGCCCCTTGCAGATGCCCATACCTGAATGCCCGAGTCATATGCTGTATTAAGCTTGCTTAACAGGTTAACATCCGATTCAATATTTACCTTAACACCAATCTTTGCTAAAACCTTCTGTGTGTCCAGAAAAATCGAGTAAGCCGGATGAGACTTTGCATTCTTTGTGGGTAATGTAAACTTAAAAGTAACCTGTTGCCCTGATTTTTCATGGCNTTCAGGATAAGTCATAATCTTCTTTTCAGCATCATATTTATATCCGGCATCGACAAATAACTTTTTTGAGGTCTCGCCGGTTTCATCATAGGGGAATAAATCTTCAGGGTTATTGGGATAAGCCCAGAGAATCCTGGACATTGTACGATGATTTGTGCTTGCAAGCTCCTGGTAGTGATTGTCAATAGCCAACTGAGCATTGATGGCATGGGCAATAGCCTTTCTTACCTCAATTTCGGGAATAGCCTGCCCTTGAATCCCAATGTATCCATAGTCATTATTGTGGGCTAGAATATAGCTAAGTTTTGCATAATCTTCTTTTGCCGAGGTAATATCATTTACTGTTTCCATACTTGCTGACGGATTGGTATAGTGCACCTTAGCAGACNTCACTGCATCAAGCTCGCTACCGGCAGCAACCTCAAGATAATGCAATGTCTTTATTTTGGGNGAGCCTAGAAGAAAGCTATCATTAGCTGAAAATTCCACCACATTGCTCTCAAAGTTCTCGAAAGTGTACGGTCCGGCTCCTAAAGGCTTATCATTCTTAGTCTTCAGAAAGTCCATGAACTCTTTATTGCCAGGGGCAACTCCATTCTCATTTAAATTTCCGGTATAGCCCTCGGTATAATAATGTAAAGGTGCAACAAATATCCCCATCTTGTATATGGCGGCCGGATCTGTTCCAGCAAGAACTATCTTTATATATTCTCTTTCTACCCCATCATCACAGGTCATGCTTCCGGAAGTAATGCCGCTTATACTCTGCACGGCACCCTCTTCATTATCTTGAGCTTTAATATATAGCTCCCTGACATAATCCTGAATAGTAAGATGGTTTGCCCTTTCAGAATTTATAGCATTTTCAGACAAATCATATCCATGGGCGGCTAGAATATTAGCCCAAAATACTTTAGCATCGACCTTATCCTTAGTCAGGTCATAGGCTATCCCGGTGGCATCTTTAAATATTCCTGTCTCGTTAACTGTACCATATTTCCACATAACCATGGCAAATGCTGCCTGCATAGTGGGATTAGCTGAGACCTGCTCAACTTTATATGGGGAAAAGTAATTCGGTATATACTTAGTATAGTTTGCATTGACATAATCTATGATTGCCTGCGAAAAGGCTTCGCCCGCTTCATCCAAATAGCTCCAGAATGCTACCTGCTCATCTAATGAAACACCTTGAGCCGCATTAATAACCATTGATCCATCTTCGCCAGTTTTTATACCCGATTCAATGATGGAATCAATCTTTCTAATAGTCTCTTTGTCGGTCTGTAAACGATACTCATCAATACCCTGAATGGCCATTGTGTAAAAATCTGATGGCCCGTCATATTGGGGATCGCATAAAACATAGGTTGTAAAGAGTACATCCTTAGCTGATACAGGCTTGCCATCGCTAAAGGTAATACCGTTTTTTAATATAAAGGTATAGGTTGATATTGAGTGTGCAGGACCTTTCTCAACACTGTAATCATAAGTCAGGCATGGTTCATCAATACCTGCAACGGGTGCGCCATGCTTATCATAGGATAATAGTGGAAGCTGTGTCATGCTGGTGAGCTCAATATCGTTTACCGATTCGGCAAAGAATGGACTAAAGGTGCCCTCAAGCGTACCTGTTGATAAAATCAGAGGATTTGTTGCATTATTTCCCATCCTGGCTGTTTTAGAAGCATCATATCTATCAGTAGGAACGTCCGGTATTACATCTGGAGCTTCAGGGACTGGCGAACCACTGGGCGATGGTGATTCAGTCTGTACTGCCGGTTTTTCCCCGCAGCTTACCAGACTGATAACTAAAGCAATCATCAATAAAAAAGAAAGTATTATCCTTATATATTTACTATTCATAAAACTCTTTTCCTCCAAATATCTCACATTGTCCTTAACATAACAATCTATTATAATCACGTTTTCAATACTAAGCTTTCAATACTAAATTATAATATATTAAAAAATATTATCACGCAAATTCATTTGGTAAAAATTGCCGACAGGAGGTTCCCTCTCTGGAACCCGGGAATCTTGACCTAAATTTTTATATGAAGTAAACTTGAACTAAACATATGTTCCCCCCCTTAAGCAATCCGTTCCATTTATATTATTTAAAAAGGAGCATGCCTTGCCGAATAAGGAAAATACAATCTCTGAAACAGCTGAATTGCAAAATGATGATTCCATGCACATTAAGATCTCCGTCAGAGATCTTGTTGCTTTCTCTGTAAAGGACGATGCGAAATGGAGCTTTTCCTCATATCGTCTTGCATATGAGGGCAGTCTGGCCCATTCTAAAATTCAGGCTATGAACAGGGAAGAGGGTAATTATACCTCTGAAGTTACACTTTCTACCTCCGCAGAAGCTTTGGGGTTTGTGGTTGAAATAAGTGGAAGAGCCGATGGAATCTGGCGTTTTGATGACAAGACCATAGTCCATGAAATTAAGACATGTACCACCCCCCTTTCTGAAATACATGAGGGCTATAGCGACTCTCACTGGGCACAGGGAAAATGCTATGCCTTTATGCTGAGTGAAATTGATGACTTAGAAAAAGTTACTGTACGTCTAACATACTATAATAGGGATACTGAAGAGCAAAAATCCTTTGACAGGGTATTCTCCCGTGAAAAACTGAATCGGTTTTTTAAGACTTTAATCTATCCCTATGCATCCTGGGCCTTAGCACAACAGAACTGGAAGCAGATAAGAAACAGCTCCATCGAGAGCATAAGCTTCCCCTATCCTGCCTATAGGTCAGGCCAGAAGCTATTAGCCTACAATGTATATAAAAGTATTGATGACAGTAAAAGGTTGTTTGCCCAGGCCCCTACAGGAATCGGAAAAACCATGGGTGTGCTTTATCCTGCTATTAAGTCTTTAGGCCAGGGAAAGCTGGACAGACTTTTTTATGCGACTGCTAAAACAACCACCAGAAGAATCGCCGAGAATGCATACAAGCTATTAAATGAGCAAGGGCTGAGGCTAAAGGTTATAACACTGACCGCAAAAGATAAAATATGCCTTAATGATGTTAAGGATTGCAAGCCTGATAAATGTCCATATATTCTGGGATATATGTCCCGCTCCAGGAAAGTAGTAAAGGAGCTATTAAAAGGCCAGGACTTCTTCCCGAGAGAAGAAATAACCAGAGCAGGGCATCGTTACGGCATATGCCCCTTTGAGCTGAGTCTGGACCTGTCTCTTTCCTGTGACCTTATTATTTGTGATTACAATTATATATTTGACCCCAGAGTATATTTAAGACGTTTTTTCGAACAAAAGGGTCGGGAAAAATATCTGATTTTGGCAGATGAGGCTCATAATCTCTTTGACAGGGCTCAACAAATGTTTTCATCTGAGATAAAGGTAAGAGAATTGTTGGATGTTTCAAAGGAGATTAAAGAGGATTTGCCTCAGATCCGTAAAAGAATCCTTAAATTAAGAAGAGCTTTGTCTTCTATAGAGAAAGAATCTGGTGGATTATCTTATGAAGCCGGCGGCATAAAATATAACTCCTTTAAGAATCCTCCACTCAGTCTTATTGAGCCCCTGAAGGAGTTTATCAGTGAAGCCGAAGACTGGATATCTGGCGAAAGAGAGGATAAGCCCTATTCAGACATACTAGTCAATCTCTTTTTTGACATTCTTCATTTTATTAATATACTTGAACTATATTCAGATAATTATCGCACACTTATTACAGGTGCAAAAACAAATTTGAGACTAAAGTTACTTTGCCTAGATCCAAGCTTTATGTTGAATAAGACTATGAACGCTGCCAGAAGTGCTGTTCTTTTTTCAGCTACATTATCACCTCTATGGTATTTTAAGAGTATTCTGGGCGGGCGCCATGAAGATATAACTCTACGCCTTCCTTCCCCTTTTCCAAAGGAAAACCTCTTACTGTATAATGAGAATCGCATTGAGACTCGTTTTCGGTATCGAAGTAAATATCTTGAAGCCACGGCTAAGGCTATTTATAACTGGTGCATAGCCCATAAAGGAAATGTAATGGTTTTCTTTCCTTCCTACAAATATCTGTTAGATGTATTGGAAATATTTAAGAATCTGGACTGCAGCTTTGAAATAATGTGTCAGGACAGAGATATGGATGAAGCATCAAGGGATGAATTCTTAAAATGCTTCGATGTATATGGCGATGTCAACAGAGTAGCCTTTTGTGTTATGGGAGGCGTATTTAGCGAGGGAATAGATTTAGCGGGTGATAAATTAACCGGGGTAATAATTGTTGGAGTAGGCCTTCCCCAGGTTTCCCCCGAGCTTGAAATTATGCGTGAGTTCTACCATGGCCAAAAGGGAGATGGCTTTTCCTATGCCTATGTCTACCCGGGAATAAATAAAGTCCTTCAGGCTGCAGGCAGATTAATCAGAACTGAAACAGATAAGGGAGCCCTGTTACTGATTGATTCAAGATTTGCATCAGGTGAGTATTTAAAGTTGTTGCCTGATGAATGGCATCCAATACCAAAGTCCGGCTCAGGTAAGGATCTGGCTGAGACGGTCAGAGAATTCTGGGAGGCTTGTGAGTAGACAGGGGAAGGGTTCTAAAAAATCTTTTAAAAAATCCCCAGGAATTTATCTCTAGTCTTGACATTAACGCGGGTTATTGTATCTGAAGTAACCACGTAGGCAACATTGTCCTTGCCAAAATGTACACTTTCAATATTGGATTTAGCTGTATATTTATCCATTAACTCTCCCTTATAATTTATAAAGAACACCTCAGATTCTGCCAGCACAGCAGCAGTCTTATTTTTCGTCGAAATAGCCGATACATTTCCATTTACTTTGTAATCAGCTTTTTCAGTTCCATCCTTATTGTAAATCTTAATGGTGGTTTCATAATGCTTTTCTCTTGAAAGAATATCATCGTTAAGAAGTGCCACTACCGGAAATTCGTCATTTATAACATTGGCTGCTGTAACGGTGAAATCCTTATATTTATTATTCCATATAGTCTGATAAGCATTATTAATGGCCATAACGCTCCGTTCAGCGAACAGAAAAAGATTATTCTCCTTAAGAGGATAAGCTCCACCGAATATTTCATTTAAGCCCCTGATACTGGCCTTTTGATTCATGCTGCAATCAAAAAATTCAAACAGTCCGTTTGCCTCAAGACCTGATACTTCTATGCTGCTGAGCATAAAACACCCAGGATTGTATTCGGGTAGGCTATAGGCTTTAAAGGGGTAATAGTTTGATACATTCCTTAATGAGACTTCCTGGCCATCCTTTGAATATGCTCTTATGCTTCTTTTATAGCCTGATTGCTTGCTTTGGGTTATCAAAATCACCCAATTATCAGAAATAGAAGCATTAACTATATTCTCATCAATATTCTTTTCCCAGACAATTCGTCCATTATATATCAGCGCAAAATATCTGCCCTCTAAATCGGCAACCAGAATTTCATTATCGTATGACATCACAAAGGGCTTTTTTAGCGTTACTGGAATATAGCTCTTTTCTATTCCTTCAGAATCCAATATTCTGACATAGCTTGTTGACGCCACAACTAAATCCTTTGAAGCAGGAATACAATATATTCTTTCGTTCAAATCGAAGGTCATTATGGGCTTTACTGTTTCCTTCAGCTTGTCTATTCCCTCTGTATTGGAGGCAATACTGTCATAAACCCCACTAAACCCTTTGGTAAAAAGCTCGGAGGGACTGATGTCAAAAAACGAATAGAGAACAACTACTGCGATAATTGCTAATATGATTAAAAACAGGGCCAGCTTAAGAAAGCTAGAGCCCTTTTTGCTTTTCTTGTTTTCCTCTGGCATGTAAAGCTTGAACTCCTTATATTAATATCTGAATCAGAATTATATACATCCTTGAAGAAATCTTCAAGTAAAACAATTATACACTTTTTAAGCGCATTACTGTAAGGAATTTAAAAATCAATCATCCTGTCTCTATAATCCTTTATAAGTTCATCGCCCATGTATTCTATAAGGTCAAATATCAGTACTGACAAATTCTCTCCGGTCAGTCTGCTTGAGGGGTTGAATCTGCCCATATAATCTGCCTCAATTATTCCTAAGGTATATGCCACAGAAGCAGCATTTCTGGCATAGGCTGGAATCAGATCATTATCGGTAAATGGCGTGGATGTATATGGGTATGCAGCCAGATTTTCCAGGCCGAGAGCAGAGACTATCATCTTTATGGCCTCTGCCTTTGTGACATAATCGTTAGGGCCAAACCTTCCCTTCCCGTTTCCTGCTGTTATACCCTTTTGGTATGCGGATTTTACTTCTTCGTAATAAAGATCTCCAGCGCCTATATCGTTAAAGGGTGATATATCAACCTGCTTCTTACTTGATGTTCGCCTTGCAACTGTGGATACTCTTACGTCAGGATCTGTTGGAATATCCTTGATGGCATTCATAAGTACATACACAAACTCTCTTCTTGTAATATATCTGTCAACCTTAAAATCTTCCCCCGTTCCCGGCAGAATCTCAAGCCCAAACAGTATACTAATGGGTTCTTCGGCCCAATGACCGTTCAGATGCTTAATATCCGGTACCATTAGCCTAGTCAGGCTAATAGGATTTGAAAGGCTCTCTGTGCCTGTATAGGTTTTTAGTACATCTGTCGGATTTCCATTTTTATCGAACTCAGGAAAACGAGCCGTATAATCCATGGTGGATTCGGTCCATTTTTTCTGTACATATCCGCCCGAAAAGCTTATTTGGAAAGGTTCATTTTCTACATATTCAATCTGGTGCATTGTAGCACTGGAAATAACCATGTCAACAGCTCCACCCCATTTTTCAGGCTTTCCTCCACTATGTTTTTCTGTTTCTACCAATACATTGAGCCTCTGAGTCTCAGTATTACTCCAAAACTGGTCATAGGCATATGTTCTTCCGGTGGTGGTTACAGTAACAGTATCGTTGCTCTGGTTTGCACCTATAGAATAAACCTTCTCTTCAAGGAATTCACCGGTTTGAAAGTTTATAGCCGCTTTCGGGTCCGTGATTGTTGATTGGGTAAAATTCGATTTTATTAATCTGTAGGTCTGTCCACCAACATTTATAATCTCTGTAGGCATACGGCTTAACCTTGTTGCCTCGGTTATCTGCCCGTTAATTTTTGTCTGCCGTTCAGTTATATATATGACAACTCTGTTCAATGTTACATTTGATTCTGCGTTACTGGCCCTATAGGTATATGTAGATGTTACCACATCATTTTTATCAGTCTTTTTAATAGTTAAGGTTCCTGTAAGCTTAACAGGCTCACCTGTTAAAAAGCACATCTCAGTATAATGATACTCGTTTTTTTCAATTGGTTCTTCAACCGATATGCCGCCTGAAAAACCCATATTCCCCTCAACCGCCAACACCTCGACGGGCATAAGTATTACTGATACTAATAACATAACCGCAATTATAGCTTTTTTATAGTTCTTTTTCATTTTAACCTCCTGCTAAGGTTTGTATCGCACCTGAGCATACTTTAGTAAACAACTGTAATGTCAAATTTGATTAGGTCTTATCCTACTGGCAGAGAATAATTACTCCATCTTTATTTTGACTATGTCTGATAACCTTTATGTTTTCCCCAAGCTTGATGGATTTAAAGTCTCCCACTTTTCCATCCTTAATTATTATGGCGTTAACAGGGATATTGATTTCTATATCATCACTTTCAACCCAGGCGTAATCTGAATTGCTAAAAATGCTTGCCTCTGTTAAAACCAATGCCTGTCCTAGAGGCTCTGCCTCAGTATCACCACTATCCCCTTCTCCTGCATCGGCCCCCGGGGCATCAGCGGAAGCATCTGCCTCATATCCTATGCTCTTTACCCTTCCTGCTACAGGTTGGTCTGCATAGGGGGCGGTGGATAATAATAGTATCTTATTATCAAGCTCAACAATATAAACAGTTTGCTGAATATACTCTTCCCCAAAATCACGGAAGTTTCCGATTCCATTTGCTTCTACAAGGCGACTTGTATAAAGATCGATATCAAAGGTCTTAGGAGTATTGGTGAATTCCCAACTCACTCCATCAAGCCTTGCAAAGGATTCAACCGTTATAGTCCTTTGGGGTTCAATATCACTTATGCGACCTCTGTAAATATTAATACCACTATCTTTTTGTGATTCGCTGACCAGGACATTTGTATGATAATAATTGACGAAGGGTTCTTTCGTTGCAGACAGCATTACCGGATCCAGAGTATTAAGGGCACTTATATCTACTAACCTGCCATCCTTAACTATAATACTGTTTTCGTCATAAAGAACCTGTGCAGAAGTATTCTTAAGGTAGAGATTGTTGTTCAATCCCACATTCATAAGATTATCATTTAATAAAAACTCATACCCCTGATTCTGACTAAATACTGACTTAACAATCTTAGCTTTACCATCATAGTCCATTCGTGTCACGAAATATACAGTACCTGAATATCTTCTTAAAGGCAGCACTGTATAATCCTTGCTATAAGAGAAGCTCTGTATACCCATGACAGGTGCATTTTCCCATCTTCCATTAATAAATTGTTGAACCCTAGATACCATAAGAGATGAACTAAATCTGTTATAAAACTCAGCTTGCCCGCGATATATGCCATGAATAGGCCTTGTCACTTTCTCAATATCGATGCAGGCAATATCAATATTATCGGCATCTGCTTGCACTAATAGTCTGACCTGATCTCCAGCCATTATGTCATTTGCACTGCATGGGCGATTGTTTTTGTATACAGGTATACTTGATATGTTATAGCTAATAAATGTGCCATTGTCCCTTTTGATAACCAGATTATTAAAACGGATATAATGAACTATGCCATAAACAGGCATGTAATAACTCTTTGCACCGAGCTCTTCTATATATCCATCCGCATCAAGCTTTAGAAAAACTTTATCCCCTGGTTTAATCTGGCTTATATCAGAGGGGAACGAATCTCTCTTAACAGTTATGTAATCGTGGCTATATGTAAAATTACGAGTACTAATTAGCTGATCAAATGAGTCAGGATTACTCCCAGAGCCGTCTTCAAAATATAATGTTAAATAACCCAGGGACAAATTGTTTTCCTTTACAATTCCGCTTATGAGTCCCTTCTCCTCATTTTGATCAGGGCCATAGGTTTCGGCATAACTAACATTCCCTGAACCATGGGTTAAGGAGAGTATTAGCACAAATATGATTGCTACGGCAAGGAGTTTTTTAGTGGTCTGCATTTGGCTGCCTCCAATCAAACATTTCTATGTATATTTATCGGCAGCCAAAGCATAATTGTGAAGGAATAAAGTAAAATTAAGTTTAGAGAAAAGTAATTGTAATAAGGTTGTAAAAGACCTTATGGACAAAATATCAGATAATCAATTGAATAAGCTTATTAAACCAAATTAATACTACAGACTCAGTATAGCCTTCAGGCACCTTAAGTACCTGGATGGCACCAAGTGCAGGTATTGCAAAAACAAACACAATATAGCAGATAAGAATGCCTGTAGCCAGGCCCAAAGCCATTCCAGCAGTACGATTGGCCGTTCCCATAACGGCGGTAGTGTTTATAATCTTGCTTAGATACTTTCCAAGAATAACAAAAATAAGCTTGATTGCAATAAACAAAATAATAAAAACAATAATTTTTAATATTGAATATACTATCAGATCATTCAGAGTAACAACAGTCTCAGAATACATTGTGCTTGTATCTGCTGCAGATTTGGTGACTGTCATTATCTGCTGCAATAGAGGATTCTCTGAAACAGAACTGCCTATTTGTGGAACATTGTTAAGGATTTCTAATAGCGACTCTGATTCAGATGCCTTAAAGTTGCCTATGTTTGATAGTGCCGGTATCAGCTCATTTAATTTTTGTCCTACCTTATCCCCTATTGCTGTTTTTTGCATAATCAACAAAGAAGCCTTAGGTGTAAACAAATAGGCAATAAGAAGCCCAAACAAATAGCCCACCACGCTAAAAACAGTATTAATTATTCCTGTAATATAGCCTTTGATTCCAAATAGCGCTATAATAATAACTATTGCATAGTCTACCCAATTAAAGTCGAAACCAAGCAATAAATCGGCTGCGATAAATACCGCAATGGCCAATAATAATATGATAATGGGAAGTTTATTAACCTCCGACAAATCGAACTTTTTTTTCTTGCGATTGGAGCCCAAAGGAACACCCCCATAAATTATATTCCATTATTTACATTATCAGTCTGGTGGATAGAATGCAATAGGGTAATTATCTGAAAGAAATAAGATTGATACCCAGAAATAGTACTATAGATAAAACCAAGACACATATTTTGATGATATTTTTGTTCAACCGAATCCTAAACCCCCCTTCTGAAGACTTGTAATGCCTTCATTGTAGAAATAAACAGATATTCGGTAGCATCAACAATTATAACATCACGAAAAGTTTTTGTAAAATATTTTTAAAGCAAATGTAATAATCCAACCAAAGCTATCTTGCTAATATTTATAACCGAGGTGATAAAAATATGCCATTTGACGGCATTTTAACAAATAGTATAGCTGAAGAGCTGAATCAAAGGCTATTGGGAGGACGAATAGGGAGGATTCACCAAATCACTGGTGATGCTCTTGTCCTTCAAATCAGAGCTGCTGGAGAAAACCATAGGCTCCTTTTGTCCTGTAATCCTTCCTCTGCCAGGATTCATTTAACAGAACGGCAATATGAAAATCCCTCAACCCCTCCATTATTCTGTATGCTCCTTAGAAAACACTTTTCAGGAGGAATTATTAAGGGTTTTATTACTAATGGTTTTGAGCGAATCATTACTATTAAAGTCGATGTTACTGATGAATTAGGTGATAGAAGTACAAAAAATATAATTATAGAAATTATGGGCAGGCACAGCAATATTGTTCTTACAAATAAGGATAATATGATTATTGATGCCATGAAGCATATCGGAAGTAATGTAAACAGGGTCAGAGAACTACTGCCTGCAAGACTATATATGCCTCCCCCAGCTCAGGAGAAATTAAACCCCGCTGATGAAACAACAATTACTACCTTGCTGAATAAAGCCGGTCAGAGCGCCAGAAAGATTGAGTCCTATCTTCTGGATAATCTTCAGGGCTTTTCGCCTGTATTATGTCGGGAGATTTGCTTTAGGGCGGGTATTGATGAGTCAGCCCCGGCGAATAAGCTGACATTCCGCGAGTTATCAAGCATCACCGATGAATTGACGCAGCTAATGAGCTTTTTAAGCAATCACAATATGCCTACTCTTGTTTATGACAGAAGCAATAGTAAACCTGTTGATTATCATTGTGTTGAGTTGCGGCAATACTCATGGGCTGAAAAAACGGAAAGCATCAGCAAAGCAGTTGAAAGCTATTATTCTCAAAAAAACAGCCTGGAATTTAACATGCAGAGGGCGACTAACCTTCAGAAAATTGTAACAAAGCTACTGGAGAAAAGCGAGAGAAGGCTTGCAATCAATCTGCAAACATATGAGGAAAACAAAGACTTTGACCGCTTTCGTTTGTTCGGTGAGCTTATTACCGCCAATATTTATGCGCTTTCAAAAGGAATGGAAGAGGCAACGCTCGTTAACTATTACAGCATAGATGGCCAAACAGTAACTGTGCCTCTTGATAAGGACAGAAGTCCTCAGAAGAACGCCCAGGATTATTTTAAAAAATACAATAAATCCCGTACTGCTTTTACCTATGCCGCTAATGAAATAAAACTCCTAAAGGATGAGATTCTATATCTTGAAAGCATCCTATTCTCGATAGAAAGTTGTGAGGCCCCGCAACAATTAGCTGAGATACGGCTAGAGCTCTATGAGCAGGGTTATATAAAATCCTCTGTCAAAACAGGCAAGGGGAAGAATAAAGTTCAAACTGTAAAAATTCAGCCCCAAAGTATAATATCCAAAGATGGGTATGAAATACTTATTGGACATAATAATAAACAAAATGATAAGTTGACGATAAAAACAGCCCGTCGCGAGGATGTCTGGCTCCATATAAAGAACTTCTCAGGCTCCCATGTGGTTATTAGAACTGAAGGCAAAGAGGTTCCGGATTCAACATTAATTGAAGCTGCTGAATATGCCGCCTATTTCAGTAAAGCCAGGTCCTCAGCAAAGGCTGAGGTTGACTACACCTATGTCAGGAATGTAAAAAAGCCTTCAGGTGCAAAACCGGGCATGGTAATCTATGATAATTACTATACTCTGGTAGTTACACCCCGAAAGCCGGATAAATAGCCAGACATGTAAGATAGGGACGGTTCTGCATACACCGAAGAATCGTTCCCATCGATCCATCGTTCCCTTGTGTTTTAGAAAAGTCTTTTGAAGCTTTTGTCTATATGATATTTTACCCGCTCCATATCGATGGTCTTAAACTCTCCGTTTTCATAAAGAATTTTACCATCCACCATTGTAAGGCAGACATCAGAGCCTTGAACTGAATAGGCCAGGGCCGACATGATATTATGCATGGGGAGAATATGAGACTTATCCGGATCTATCAGAATCAGGTCAGCTTTGGCCCCTTCCTTGATAATACCAAGATTACTACAGCCTAAAGCCCTTGCTCCGTTTATTGTGGCCATTTTTAGACTGTCTTCGGCCGATACCAAAAGGGGATTTTGATTTACTCCCTTATGTATCAGGGATGCAAGATGTATCTCTTCAAACATATTAAGGTTATTGTTGCTTGAAGCCCCGTCTGTTCCGAGTATTACATTAACACCCTTTTCTATAGCCTTAGGGACAGGAGCTATACCGCTGGCCAGCTTAAGGTTGCTGGTCGGATTATGAACCATTGTAACATTGTTTTCTTGTAAAATCTCAATGTCCTCATCGGTAATCCAGACACAGTGTGCCGCAATGGTTTTTTGCCCGAACAGGCCTAAATCATAAAGATATTTTGTCGGTGTTTTGCCGTGATTTTTCAGGCAATCCTCATGCTCAACTCTAGTTTCATCAAGATGAACATGAATTGGTGCACCTAGTTTTTGAGCCTCATTTAATATGGCTTTAATGAAATCAGCAGAGCATGTATATATGGCGTGGGGAGCAAATGCTCCGGTAATTCTGCCATTTGCCGCTCCATTCCATCTTTTAATAAATTCGATATTTTCCAAAAGACCCTTATCCTCTGAAAAATCAGAGCCCTCATTGGAGTTGGTCATCCCTCTGGAAAGATGGGCTCTTATACCCGAAGCATCAACTGCTTTTGCAATAGCATCTATATGGTCATACATATCAATGAAGCAGGTAGTTCCTGTTTTGAGCATTTCCATTATTCCTAAAAGGCTGCCCCAATAAACATCGTCATCAACAAGCCTTGCTTCTACAGGGAAAATATGCTCAAAGAGCCAGGTCTGTAAATCCAAATCATCAGCATAATTTCTTAACAGCGTCATAGGAACATGACAGTGTCCATTAATCAGGCCGGGCATCAATAGCTTTCCCTTCCCGTCAATAACTGTTGCCCCTTCAGCAACCCCGTGGGATATGTTGTCTATTGCTTTTATTATGTCATCCTCTACCAAAACGTCACAGGAGAGTTTGATTTCCATGCCTTCGTTCATACTAAGAACAGTTACATCCTTAAACAGATACTTCATTTTAATTACTCACCTTTCTAATAACCAGTATCTTTGGCTGCAAAAACACTTCCTGCCATTCATATGCTCCCTGCAATATCGTGGTGTACCAATTATTAATTATTTGTAGAGGTAGGATTACTAACATCCTGGTCAGAAATAGCCGTAACAATTATANTTACACTATACTCGCCCACAACTTTAACAGAACTCGGAGTTCTGACTGTAAGCGGAATCTCATGTTGGCCAGGTTCAAGATCATTTACCTGGACCGAAAGTCTTATATCGCTATTTGTGATGCTGTTGACATCCCCGGGCTTGCCCTTGACAGTAATGGGTATGGTGTCCTCTACAAGCTTATAGTCCATGTTAGTAACACTTGTATCAGGACTGATGGTAACAACGCTCTTGGAAAGAGTAAATTCCTTTGTAATCAGCTTATCTATAATAAGCTCTGCTAAGATGCCATCTGCTTCTGCCTGCTGAAGAATTATGTCCTTTGGCAGATTAAATGATAATGGAACTATAAACGACTCATCCTTACCTGAAATGTCTATGGATTGTGCTTCAAGTGTTTTTATTCCCTCTAACAGGCTCTTGCTGCCAATAAGCTTGGCCGTAGGTGTTGAATATTTTATTTCTTTTAAATAAAAATCGTTCTTAGGATTTCCGGAGGTACGGACAATCACTGGAACATTCTTGGCCAAATTGTATGAAACAATTACTGGGATTCTGCCATCAAACTGTTTAATCGGATCCCCATTAGCATCAAGAACCGTAGCCCTCATTACAAGCTCTTTATTATTATCAGCCTCGTCTAAATTCACATAAACTACTACTTTACTTACTTTAGAAATGCTACTTTCCTTTTCCTCGAGAATAGCAAAACCAGGCTCCACTCTTTGATTAATTATCTCATATCCTGTCGGGAGCGAACCGGTATACACTACTTCAACAGGATACTGCTTGCCTACTATTCGTTCAAGATTCACAGTAAATGAGGAAGGGTTCATGCCCACTATGATAATATCCTGTTCCCCAAAATATTCAGGAGCATTGATATTTATTATGTTTCGACCAGATTCGGAAACTTCAGACAAATCAACTGAAACCTTGAAATCACCGGCTGTCACTCCGTTAATTTTATGCCTTCTGCCTTTTATCTTAATATCAACACTTGCAGGAAGAGGGGTACCAACAACTTGAAGGCTTTTTGCCTGCAAAATTTCTGCATTGGAGGTTAATGGTACTGTAATGGTTCTTTCTTCAAAGGGATTATCAGAATCCAATACCACAAACCATATCAATATAGCTATCAGTACCGATACAATCTTTATAACCAGGTCTTTTTCAAATAATCTATCTATCAGCTTGTTCATTATTTTTAACCTTCCTAAATGCAAAGAGCTTTCTATCAGGTAAATCGTCAAGCAACAATTTGTTCAATGCTTTTCTCAGCAGATCCGGTGTAAGGTTTCTGGTAAGGCCCCCACTATGAGCATAAGAAATTTTTCCTGATTCCTCTGAAACAACTACAGCAATAGCGTCGGATACCTCTGTGATGCCTAATGCCGCCCGGTGCCTGGTACCTAATTCCCTGCTTAATCCCGCATTCTGTGTAAGCGGGAGAAAACAAGCTGCAGCTGTTATCTTATTTTCACGTATTATAACCGCTCCATCGTGAAGAGGTGTTTTAGGGGTAAAAATATTAACTAATAGCTCACTTGACAAAAGAGCATCCATTTGAGTGCCGGTATTTACTATATCTCCTATTTTAGTCTCTCTCTCAATTATTATAAGTGCACCGACGTATTCTTTGGATAAGGCACTGCATGCCTGAACAATTGCTTCAATAACCGATATAGTTTTGACCCTGTCCTCGTCAGTTTTTCTTAAAATAAGATCCTTAAAACCACTACTTCCAAGTTTTTCTAGGGCTCTTCTCAGTTCAGGCTGAAACAATACAATCAGTCCAAATCCAAAAAGTTGAATTACTCCCTGTAAAAGCTTTGCTATAGTTTTTAAACCAATAATATCAGAAACATATGAAAAAATTATAATAAAGATTAAGCCTTTTATTAATTGAATGGCTCGGGTCTCGCGCACAAGCTGAATAGCCTTATAAACAACATAGGAAACCAAGGATACTTCTATAACCATTCTGAGAATATCCAATGGACCATTAAGGCCTAAAAAATTCATAACATAACTAATAATCTCATTTATTGTTAGTCTGTCCGGCACGCGCATACTCCTATCGTTAATAATACAATGTTAAATCATCATCTATGTACTTCTTACAATAAATTATATCCCCTTAAAGAGAGAATTGCAATAAAGCTATAACCCACACTATAATGCTCATGGTCAATAAAGAAGCAGATCACAAAACACATACAAGGACAGCAGCCCCGCCTCTATTCCGTATAGCCAAAGGTCAGATAGCAAAACAAGGAGATCTTCTGATTATTATGTTGTTTTTGTCTGACAGTAATACTGTTTAAGCTAGTTTAGACTATTTGTTTTTTCCAATAATAGCTCCAGCGCAAGTTTCGGCGTCATCATGCCCCTTTTATAGTTCATCTCAGCCTCCATACAAGCTTCAACAAACTTTTTTAAATATCCTGTTTTCATTCTGGAGGCCTGCTGCACCATAATTTTCATTGCATAGGGGTGCCTTCCTCTGAACACCTCATTAATCTCTGATTGTGAAGCTCGTCCATCAATCAGCATTCTGAGCTTTAGCAACTCTCCTGTCTGCTTGGAAAGCATTGACATTATTTTTTGTTCAGGTTCTTTTAATAAAAGCATATCGTTTAACAGAATTAAGGCTCTTTGAGTATCTTTTTTTGCAACAGCATCCAGCAAATCAAAAATAACACTTTTGATTGTAGGGATAGCAATAAGTTTGACATCATCAACAGTAACTACGGTTTTAGGATCCACATAGGCGGCCAGCTTATATATTTCATTTCTTAGGGTATACATGTCATTCTCGCTAATTGCAACTAAATACTGTGCAGCCTCAGAATTTATTTTCTTTCCTGCTGCTTCCATACCTTTTATTACCCATCTTGCAAGGTCGGGCTCCTTAACCCTGTTAAACTCCAGAACTAACCCATACTTAGACAGCAGTTTATAAAGTTTTAATCTTTTATCAATCTTGCTTTCTATAAATATTAAGCATGTGGTTTCGGGCATATCGGGAATATAGTTAAGTAAAGACTCCTGGGCTTTGTTCCCTTTTGGGGCTTCCTTTTTAAGAGCCCCAAACTCATCTGTTCCCTCATTTTTCTTACCTGTACCAGAGAATAAGCCGGAGTCTTTTACTATAACCAACCTTTTTTCTTTCATAATAGGGTAGGTGTCACAGGCATCAAGCAGATCGTCTATATCAAAACGATTTTCAAACATTGAAAGGTTAAGACCTGTAACATCGTCTCCGATTACTATTCTTTTCAGCTCTCCCACATAATAATCAATAAGAAAGGGCTCCTCCCCGGTAAACAGATAGAGGTTTGCTGGTGTTTTGTTTTTCAGTTGTTCTTTCAGCACGCCTAAATTATCTTTATTGTCCGTTTTTCTGCCAGTATTTCTTGCTACCATTAGAAATATACTCCCAATTCTTCTTTTAGTCCGGAGTCACAAAAGGAGGACCGCCAATAAGAGCATTGATTCCTTATCTTGCTCTAGTTCTAACTTCTTCAACAATTCTTTCTACAAATGCATCTACCTCAATAGCTCCGAGTTCTCCTTCTTTCCTGGACCTGACAGCTACTGAATTGCTCTCAACTTCCTTATCTCCTATTACTAGAATATATGGAACTTTTTCTAGCCTTGCTTCGCGAATCTTAAAGCCTATCTTCTCATTTCTGCTGTCGATTTCAACATCAATATCGTGCTCCCTCAACTTTTCTGCAACCTTGTCAGCATAATCATGATGCTTATCAAGAATAGGCAGAAGCTTAACCTGAACAGGAGCCAGCCATACCGGGAAAGCACCTGCATAATGCTCGACCAGTACTCCAAAGAATCGTTCAATAGATCCCAATAGAGCCCTGTGTATCATATATGGGCGCTTTCTTGACCCATCTGATGCAATATATGTCATATCAAAGCGCTCAGGCTCATTAAAGTCAAACTGAATAGTTGAGCATTGCCACTCACGATTCAGGGCATCCTTGATTTTTATATCAATTTTGGGACCGTAAAAGGCTCCGCCGCCTTCGTCTATATCACATTCTAAACCTTCAGCCTCTACTGCATCCTTTAGGGCCTTTGTAGCATCTTCCCACATGCTTTCATCACCCACGAACTTATCCTTTGGCTTAGTAGACACATATATTTTATAATTTTCAAAACCGAATTCGTTTAGCATATACAGGCAGAACCTTAATACCCTTCTGATTTCGTCAGGCATTTGCTCGGGAGCACAGAAAAGGTGGGCATCATCCTGGGTAAAACCTCTTACCCTCAATAGACCATGCAAAGCTCCACTCTTTTCATAACGATATACTGTTCCAAGCTCGGCCCATCTGTATGGCAAATCACGGTATGAATGAAGCTTGCTGTTGTAAATAGCAATATGGAAAGGACAATTCATTGGCTTTGCAAAGAAGTCCTGACCATCAACATCCATAGCCGAATACATCCCATCACGGTAAAAGTCCAGGTGACCTGATGTCTCCCAAAGCTGACCACGCCCGATATGAGGAGTGTAGACAATATCATATCCGTTCTTAGCATGCTGCTTTCTCCAGAAATCTTCTATACGCATCCTTATCCTTGCTCCCTTAGGATGCCAGAGTACAAGGCCGGGACCAACCTCTTCGTTAAATGAGAATAGATCCAATTCCTTTCCTAATCGTCTGTGGTCACGTTTTTCAGCCTCTTCAATCATTTTCAGGTGCTCATCCAGAAGGCTTGCCTTAGGAAAAGCAATTCCATAGATTCTCTGAAGCATTTTGTTTTTCTCGTCACCCCTCCAATATGCACCTGCTAACTGCATCAGCTTTATAACCTTTATCTTTCCTGTGGAAAGCAGATGGGGGCCTGCACATAAATCGGTGAAATCGCCCTGCTTATAGAATGAGATTTCTGCATCCTCAGGCAAATCATTAATAAGCTCTATCTTATAAGGCTCATCCTTCATAAGCTCTAATGCCTCAGCTCTAGGAAGAGAAAATCTTTCAACCGGAATATCCTCTTTAATTATTTTTTTAATTTCATTTTCGATTGCGGCTAAATCCTCAGGCGTAAAGGCTCTATCAATATCAAAATCATAGTAAAAGCCTGTATCTATGGCAGGACCAATAGCAAGCTTCGCACTTGGGAAAAGTCTGAGAACAGCTTGAGCCATGATGTGAGACGCTGTATGCCAATATGCATGTTTTCCAGCCGGGCTGTCAAAGGTAAGCAGGTTAAGCTTACAATCCTTGTCAAGTTCTGCGCGTAGATCTGTAAGCTGACCATCTACCTCCCCTGCTACTACAATTCTGGCAAGGCCTTCACTAATATCCTTAGCAACCTCAAAAACTGTTATCCCCTTTGGATAGGATTTAGAGCTTCCATCTTTTAAAGTTATTTGTATCATGATACTTCTCTCCTTACTAAATTTTATATAAAATACCGGGAGCAATTAAAAAACTCTCATCCAAACGCCTTATGCGTTCAAGGATGAGAGTATATACTCACACGGTTCCACCTCGATTACAGAATTTCTCCTGTCACTCAACATGGCTCTTAGGCCATTGGATTATAACGTTATCACCGTGAAGGCTTACTTATTTCAGGTGTTTCATGTTCGGCCTTCAAGCTCCGGGGTGGTTCATCACCTTTGATACACAGGATTGCTTCCAGCCAAGGCATTCCCTCTCTTCAGTGTTCTATAAGGCATGCATGTCCCCATCACAGCCTGTTTATATTAAAGCTAAAATCATAATACATTATCATTATTTTTATGTCAAATATAAAACCCCAGTTGTTTAATTTCTGTCAGACATAATCGTTATTCAGTATAAATTTATTTATTACATGGGCAACTCCATCTTCCTCATTTGAAAGAGTAATATAGTCGGCCCTTTTCTTTACCTCTTCAGGAGCATTTGCCATGGCCACTCCCAGTCCGGCATATTCTATCATTGAGAGATCGTTAAATCCATCTCCAACTGCAATCATCTGACTTTGCTTAATGCCGTAATGATTTCCTATCTGCTCCATGGCAATAGCCTTTGAAGCCTTCACATCAACAAATTCCATGAAATAGGGTCTTGAGGGATGGAAATTAACATTCTTACTTATATATTGTCCAATCTTACTTTGATACTCTGCTATTTTTTCAGCAGTGTCATACCATAATATTTTTGTAACACCATTTTCCAGAAGCTTCTCAAGATTATCAATTTTATTGGGTACAACAGAGGAAATCTGAGTGTATTTGTTAACCAGCTCATTAATTTCTGATACAAAAAGCCGGTTATCCTTCCAAACCATGCAGGTGACATTATATTCCCTGGCAAGGTCAACAATATCCCTGGAATCCTCAGGGGACAGATTTCTCTGGTATATTATCTGTCTGGATTTGCCCATAACAACCATCGCACCGTTATAAGTAATATAAGGTACATCCAGATTCAGCTGTCTGTTCAGGCCCTCAATGCCCTGAATAGGCCGGCCTGAAGCAATGGTAAAAACCAATCCTCTTTCAACAGCTTTCTTTATTTTATTCTTTGTATTCTCTGTCAGCTCACTATTATCATTTAATAGTGTCCCATCAATGTCAACGGCCATTAGCTTGTATTTCATATGCACACCTTAAACAATCTCTTATATTTCACACTATCACTGGTGGAAACTGTTTTTATGCCACAAGGTTCTAATCTACAACCTTCTAACTTCGAACCGTTTCACTTCCTCCCTCAAATATAGCTAAAAACATCATGCCCTCTGTATTGAATAACCTCAAGATCAGAAAAGCGATTCTTAATTAGTTTTGTCATTTCCTCAACAAATATTATTTCTGTTCCATAATGTCCTGCATCAATTGTAAATATGCCCTTTTCCTTCAGGTCCTGAGCATCATGGTATTTCAGATCACCGGTTATTAAAGCATCTGGGCCTATCTGGCCAAGGGTTTCCAGTATGCTCCTGTCATAGGAACCATTATAAACAGCTACCTTTGATATGATCTCCGGAATTTGTCCCACAAACCTTATTACATCAATGGAGAGACTTGATTTAACAAGCTCGATAAAATTCTCTCCACTAATAGCCTTAATATCTCCATACCTGCCTGCCCCAGTACCTTCAGTAGCTGATAATTGTTGGATCATTACTTTTATTTTTTGCACTCCAAGTCTCTTACAAAGTAAATCTGTGAGGCCTCCATTAGCAGAATCAAAATTAGTATGACTGCTATAAAGCGCCACATCATTCTTAATCGCCTTTATCAGGACTGCAGTTTCCCTTGAGTTGTCGGAAAAATTCTTAAGTCCGGAAAAGATTGCAGGATGATGGGATACAACCAGCTGGCATCCCTGCTCAATAGCATATGACATGACTCTTGTATCAACATCAAGACAAATCAATAGTTTGGATACATCGGAATTCGGATTGCCAAAAATCAAACCACTATTGTCATATGATTCCTGCAAGGACACCGGGGCTTTTTCCTCTATCAATTTGATTATATCTTTAATTATCATTCGCCTTACCTCCTGGTCCGTTCAAAAGGTTCTGAAGATCCACCAACAATTTTTCTTCCTCCCGGAGCTGCTCATCTATAATTAGTTTTGCTTTTTTCAGACCCGTTACAGTTTTCTTCTGTTTTCTTATTTGCTCTTTAACCCAATCAAACAGAAGAGGATCATTCTTAGCAATTAATATCTCTCCTATATATTCGTTAACCTTGTCCCAGCTTTCTCTTCTCTGGCTGGTATACCTTATCAGCATTGTCTGATAAAGCTTTTTCCCCTCGTTTGCAAGGCCTTCATCAACAACTTCAAAGCCACGCCTCCACAAAAAGGGCCTGATTATTTCCTGTCCCGTCATGGGCTGCAGAATTATGTAATTTGCCTTTTGTGCTTTTTTAAAGGAATCCTCTATCAGCTCGATAATAAGATAACTTCCCATGCCCGCCATAATAATAACATCGGCCTCATGCTCCTCAATAGGCTCAAGCCCGCTACCCAGGCGAAGTTCCATTTTGTCTTCAAGATTATATTTTTTCCGTGTCCTTTTGGCTCTTTCAAGAGGTCCTGGTTTTACATCACAGGCCAATGCCTTTTCACATCTGTTATTTAGTAATGCATAGGCAGGAATATAGGCATGATCTGTACCTATGTCAGAAAGGATACTACATTGGGGAATCATATCATATATAAGCTTTAGTCTTCCACTTATAGCCATAGTATATCTCCGTCTAAAGTTGTTACATCCAAAATGTTATTAAGCGGCGGCTTGAAGGCGGGTGCGGTTCTGTGTCCTATTACATGTTCAGCCATACCCTTGACTTATATCCGATTCTATTAAGTTCGCGGGAAACCTCTTCGAAATCACTGTCCGGATTAATACTCTTAAGAATATCTTTAGTTATATGCTGTTGCTCATACACCTTTTTTATATCTTCCGGATTAATATTGTCAGCCCGGTCTTTATAGAAGGTCTTTGCCCATTCGAGCCAGGATTTAGCATCCAGAAGTATATATTTTAATAAATAGTACTCACCATCATCGCCATCTTTATAATCCGCAGGAAAAGCGATATCACCCTTAGACCAGAACGTATCGGTTTGCTTTCTCCATATGCAAAATGTTACATCCTGGAATTCCTCACTATCATCAAGGAGAATCATCAGTTCACTTGGAACATCATCATATATTCCTTCGACTATTCGTACTTCATAATTAGCATAAGGAGACATTATCGACTCATGTGCATACCCTTTAATAATGGCACCTTCGTCTGCAAACACTATATAGACATGATCTCCTTGGCCATTATCAATTTTTACTATATCTATACCATTCGATGTATTTCTATAGTAATTTATCAGACGGAAGTAGCGATTCTTATCTTCAATCATAATGATATCTAATGCAGCTTGAGACACTAATATATCTTTTAATTCATCAATACCTGGCAGGTTTTTATAGCTTAATTCACCCATTTAGTTACCATCCTCAAAAAATAAAATTCTTACCGAGCTAGCTATTGCAGAATAAGATTTTCATTGTTGTCCGATTCATAGTATATAGAGAATGAGATCTTAGTGGTCAATACTTTTTTAATTATACCAGACGCCGGGTGAGGTGTATGCATTTTTTTCACTCTGCGCAATTTGTTTTCGTAAGATGTTCTATAGAGAAATGAGCCTCTCAACAGACATCTTAACAAGTTTGAGATAACGCATAAAAAGATGATTGCAGTGCAATCATCTTTTTATTTATCAGTTGGTGGGCCTTCAGGGACTCGAACCCCGGACCGACCGGTTATGAGCCGGTTGCTCTAACCAACTGAGCTAAAGGCCCAAGTGGCTCCTCAAGTTGGACTCGAACCAACGACCCTTCGGTTAACAGCCGAATGCTCTACCGACTGAGCTATTGAGGAATATTACTGCACAGATATTATGTCGTCTCAAGTGCAGAACAAGATATATTATACTTATAAAGCCTCTTTTGGTCAAGATTAATTTTATATTCCCTCTATAAATTTTCCGATTGCGTTGAAAACTATAGATATCTTATACCAATTATAATACATTAATCACTTCATAAGAAGTAGCCTAAGTGCCATATACCTTTTCAGACAGTTTTCAGTCTGGAGTGAAATATCCTCCAGAAATAAATTGTACAATTCAGCGTCTTCGATAATATATTTTGCCTCCAGAACGCGATCCAAAAACCGGTTAATCTTTCTTAGAACCTCAGCTTCTGACAGAGTTTTTAAATTTCTTTCCTTCGCCAGTGTCAATTTTAACAAGGATGGTATTCGGGAAAGATAATTATCCTCAACAGATTCAATGCCTAATAACATCTCAATGCTGATATCAAGCTCATGGATAATCCTTAATACAATCTCAAGCTTGGGATTGGTCTTTCTGCCATTTTCTATCTGGGACAGATATCCTGGAGATATTTCGATTAGTTTGGCAAACTCACTAAGGGTATATCCCTTTTCTTTTCGTTTTGACTTTATTATCTCACCAACGCTTATCTCCATCTATATCCCTCTTAATCTCCTTTTGCGACACAGGAAATAATAACAACCACATTTGAATCAATTAATTAATATTATAGAATAATATTATAATATATGAGAAGGTAAATAGTCAAAGATATCCATTGTCTTTTATGGTATCTTGTTTTGTGCTATAATGACCATTATAAATTTAACCTTTGTTTGCTAACAAGGAGGAAACCTTATGAAAAATACAAACGGGCGCCAGAATACAAAGCGCCAGGTAACCAAAAAGGCACCATCCTCTTCCAATAATAGTGCAATTACAGCTAAGCTTATCCTGAAAATAACCGGAAAGATTCTTGGCACAGTTTTCTTAATTGCCATAGCATTGGCATTTATTGCAGGCAGTGCCGCAGCCGGTGTTTTTGGCGGCGGACTATACGGAATTATTAAAACAACTCCCATAGTTGATGCAGAATTATTCTCATCCATGGGTTTTAATTCCTATATATATGATGCCGAAGGCAATATTATTGCAGAACTGAAACGGGATGAAAACCGTGTCTGGATTGACTATGAGGATATACCTCAAACTCTCATTGATGCCTATGTCGCATTAGAAGACAAGCGTTTTTTTGAACATGAAGGAATTGACTACAGACGAATCGGAAGTGCAATTCTTACCTATGGGAAAAAATTATTGGGCTCCGATGTTGATATTGAAGGCGGAAGCACAATAACCCAGCAATTAATAAAAAACCTGACAAAGCGGGATGACAGAACTGTCCCCCGTAAGCTCCAGGAGCAGTGGCAGGCTCTTGAACTCGAAAAGGTGCTCACAAAAGAAGAGATCTTGACCTTTTACCTTAACAATATTCCCATGGGCGGGAATTTCTATGGCATAGAAACAGCAGCAAATGGCTATTTTGGCAAGGACGTGCGAGAATTATCCCTTACCGAATGTGCGAGTCTTGCAGGAATAACAAATTGGCCAACTAAGTATATGCCTATTAATGAGGAGAACATTGAAGCTAATTTAGCCAGAACTAAGTTAACCCTGGGCTTAATGCTAGAGCAGGGCAAGATTACACAAAGTGAATATGATGAAGCTATCGCCGAAAAAATTAATTTTAAATATAATCCGGAAGCCGGAAAGGTAACTGAAACAAGTAACCAGTCCTATTTTGTTGATGAAGTAGTTAAGAGTTTAAAGTACTATCTGATGGAAACTGGAAATTATACCGAAAAAACCGCTCTCGATATTATTTATAATAATGGGCTTCATATTTACACCACTATGGATCCAAAGGTTCAAAATGTATTGGATACAGTTTTTAATGATCCCCAATACTTTTCATTTGAGAACAAATACTCTGAGGATAAAGCTCAGGGAGCTATGGTAATCTTGGATAAAGATGGTTTTGTAAGAGGGCTCTATGGAGGCCGGGGCGCTAAAGAGGGCAGCGTATTTAACCGTGCTACTCAAGCCGAGAGATCTCCGGGATCTGCAATAAAGCCCCTATTAGTCTACGCTCCGGGAATTGACAGTGGCAAATTAACCGCTGCTACGGTGGTAGATGATGTAAAGCAATATCTGAATAACGCAAAGCCTAATGAAGAATGGCCTCGTAATGTTGAAAGGGCAAATTACGGTCTTACAACAGCCAGGGAAGGTCTATTCAAATCTCGAAATGTAGTAGCCACATTACTATTGAGAAATCATGTAGGCCTTAATACCGCATTAGATTATCTTAACGAGCTGGGTATAGACAGACGAGAAGAACAGTATCTCTCAATTGCCATGGGTGGATTCAACAAGGGTATGACTGTACTTGAAATGGCTTCTGCCTATACCCCCTTTGCAAATAAAGGAGTATACACCGAGCCAATCTTCTATACAGAAGTAAAAGATAACAACGGAAAAACTATATTTTCTGTAAAGCCTGAAAGGAAACAAGTTTTTTCACAACAAACCATCTATATTATGGATAACATGCTCGAGGACGTTGTAAAAAAAGGAACAGCCTACCCTCAAGGCATAATCAAATACCAGGATGCTGATGGAAAGAATATAACAATCCCTAGTGCAGGTAAAACAGGTACTACTGATTCCAATAAAGATAAGTGGTTTTGCGGCTTTACGCCTTACTATGTTGGAGTAAGCTGGTATGGATATGATAAAAATGTTGAAATTCAATCCGGAGAGAGAAGCAATGCCTTGTTGCTTTGGAACGTGGTTATGAATGAAATCCATAAGGGATTGCCCTCTGTTCCTTTCTTTGATACCGAGCCTCCAAACATTATTAAGAGAACAATTTGTATGGATTCGGGAAAAATTGCTTCAGATCTTTGTAAGAGCGATCCCCGTGGTAGCAGAGTAAGAACTGAATATTTTATTCAAGGAACAGAGCCTGCATACAGCGATACATGTGATGTTCACGTTCAATATCAGGCGTGCACAGCCTCTAAGGATGCTCAAGGTAGAGAATTACTGGCTTCCGAGTATTGTCCCCATGATACGATTGTTACCAAGGTGGGAATTAAACGTCCGGTCGAATATAAGCCTAAATTCCCTAATGATTCCTATCCGAAGGATAGTATATACGAAATACCTGAAGGAGAGTATTGCACAGAACACGGGCCGGGAACACTTATCCCCCCAGTGGTGGAAGACCCTCTTCCGCCATGGTGGCGAGATACTGATCCACCGCTACAAAATGATCCACCGCGTGGCCCTAATCCGCCGAATCACAATAATCCACCAAATCATAATAAG
>JGI24708J26588_10000421_pt1 | contig 34566 bp, 21 predicted proteins | sample BioPla1DNA2_FD_26588 | JGI IMG/M metagenome (IMG submission 26588) | reverse complement strand
TGTCATATTGAATATATAAATCCACAGCTTTTTTTCTTTCTTCTCTGGAATACATTAAAATCCTCCTATTTTTAGGTCCAGGATTTTGTCCGCATCCTCAAATATACATTTTGGGATTGACATTTACAAACATTGCCTTTAATATGTAAATGATATTCTAAAAGTGTACCACTTTAACCGACTTTGATATTGAATTAGTTTACCACCGAACATATAAATCCTGTAAAATATTATTAGATATTTTACGGGAGGGATGAAAGGTGTGGTAATAGAAGTGGACATGTATAAAGATATTAGACAAAGCTTCATCAATGGAGAATCTCAAAGAGATATCGCCAAAAGACTTGGTATTGCTAGGCAAACAGTTAAGAAATATTGCGAAGGAGATTCTCATCCTGATGTAAGAAAACCTTATGTCAGGCTCCCAGACACGGTTACCGAGGATGTAAAAGAATTTATCCTAAGCTGCTTCAATGAAGATAAAGAACATGGCATTAAAAAGCAAAAACATACTGCAAAACGAATTTATGATCGACTAGTTGAAGAAAAAGGATTTACAGGTGCAGAATCCACGATACGTAAAGCAGTAAAAGAATTAAAAGAAATTCAAAGCGTACCTCCTCAAGCTTTAGTCCCTCTATCATATGAACCAGGTGAAGCTATACAAATTGATTGGGGTGAAGCAACTGCATATTTAGATGGTGTTAAAACTAAGCTATATACCTTTTGTGGCAGACTATGTTACAGTTGTGATATCTTTGTACAAGTCTTTAAATCAGCTAACGAAGAGTCGTTTTTAGAGGCTCAGCAGCTCATGTTTGATTTCTTTGGCGGAATTCCAAGAAGGCTCATATTTGATAATGCTAAGGTGGCTGTAAAAGAAGGATTTGGTCTTTATGCAAAGCCTCAAAACAAATACTTATCCTTTAGTGCACATTATGCATTTGACTTGGATTTTTGTAATCCTGGAAAAGGTAATGAAAAAGGACTAGTTGAAAATCTTGTAGGTTATTCTAGGAGGAACTTTTTAGTACCGATTCAGAAGGTTCCAAGTATTGAAGACTTGAATAAGAAATTGTGGAATGATTGCCTGAAATACAGGTCAAACCATACTATTCAAGGAAGAAGTCATCCCGTAAATACAATGTATCAAGAAGAGTTAAGATTCTTAAAACCAATTCCAAAGTACAGATTTGATACAAGTAAAACGGCAGTGGCAACAGTTGATGATTATTCTACAGTACGTTATGAGAAAAACAATTATTCAGTACCAGTTAAGTTCTTAAGAAAGGATGTTACCGTAAAGGGATATGGTAATCATATCAATATTCTGTATCAAAACATTGAAATTGCTACATATCCACGATGTTATCTTAACAACAAGACAGAATACAGATTAGAGCATTATCTAGATCTACTAGAACGAAAATCTAGATCTGTGTTTAATGCAAAACCTGTAAAAGCTAATGTTACCAAAGCTCTTTTAGACTGGGGAGAACAACTCCCAGGTGGTAATAAAGAGATGGTCAAGTTATTAAGACTCTGTGTTGATTATGGTGAAGAACGTATTCTAAACATAAAAAATCAAATTCCAAGTCATATAGTACCTACTGTAGATATGATTAGAACCCATTTAAATGAACCAACCGAATCACCTGTAATTTATCTATCTAAAAATGAAGTACCAGTAGACCCGGTAGATCTTACAGAATATGATAAAAGATATGGGATGGTGGCTAAATAATGGGAAACATCAACTTAAATTCAGAAACAATAGCAATGTACTCAAAACAATTGAGAACACCTTCTTTTAATAGATATGAAGATGTAATACGACAATTAGACAATGATAAAAGCTATGAACAATTTTTAATAGAGCTCTTAAAACTAGAAAGTTTATCAAGAATGGAAAGTAGCCAAAAGCGTAAAATCAATGCAGCTAAATTTCCTTATTTAAAAACCATTGATGAAATGGACCTAAGCCGTTACGATCATGTATCTGAAGCTACCTTTCATGAACTGGCCAGTTGTGACTTTGTAAGTAAAAGACAAAATATAGTAATGATAGGTAATACAGGTAGAGGAAAAACACACTTTTCAATAGCTCTAGGTATTAAGGCTTGTATGCAAGGAATGAATGTAAAATTCTATACAGCTGCAAATCTCTCTAATGAACTAATTGAAGCTATGGAATACAAGCGATTATTGAAGTTGGAACGACAGTTAGCAAAGACTGATTTATTGATTATTGATGAGGCCTCATACATTACTTTCAACCGTCATCAATCAGAATTGCTTTTTAAAGTGATAGCCGATAGAGCAGAAAAAAGGAGCGTCATTGTCTCTACAAATTTAAAATTCTCAGAATGGACCACACTATTTGAAAATGAAACCATGGTAGTTGCTCTAATTGATAGATTAACCTTTAGATCCCATGTGTTGAACATGAATGGAGTTTCATTTAGAAGTGAGCATTCCAAAGAAAATGATTCATCTAATTAATCAATAATATCAGAGAGTGCCGGAGGCCCGCCGCGTAAGAGTGGTATGAGGGTACCCTCCTACCACTCTTACGCGGATAGAATTATCTAGTCAAAGGGAAGTACCATTAAAGGTATTTCCCTAACTTAAGAACTAAGTGGTAAACTTTTTCAGTATCATTATTCTTGAAATGGTAAACTTTTTGGATATCGCTACTGGTAAACTAATTCAGTAGCGAGTGGTAAAAAAATTCATTGACATTCACAAATAATAACGTCAATTAAAGTTATCATTATAGGTTCAAGAACAATAATCTAGACTTTTTGTTCAATTCCATTATATTTAATTTTAAATCTATCTCTCCAACCTGTTACTATGGCTATGCGTCTTAATGATCTTAGGTATTCAGATGGAGTTTTATAGCCATATTTCTCGATTATCTCACTTATCTTGTTAGATAAATCAGTAATACCTTTATCTTTGTTATTAAATACAATATAAATTTCTTCATAATAAGCTACATCTCTTGCTGTGAACTTACATAATATCAAGTACAAAGCACTCATTATAGAGAAAAATTGTTGTATGTCTTCATAATTTTCATTTGCATATTCTTTTGCATCCTTAAACCTTTCGTAGTCAATATAATCAGAATGTAGACCCATATCAGTTAATTGCTTCTCCACATCTATATCTGCTAGGACTGAATTTATCATAGATGCTACATATTTCGCTTGATAGTCTCCATATATAGCTGGTATCAATCCTGGATATCCTTCTTGTATCTGTTTGCAATGTAACAATTCATGTATTAGAACTGTTTCAAATTGATTACTTTCTAATTTATCATTTATATATATTAGATAGTGATCATTGTTTTTTAAACAATAACCATTATCCTTAGTGTTAGAATTATCAATTTTTAAAATTTTAACTGAATTATTTAAATCACCTATTATTTCTTTATATATTACTCTAGTTTTTTCGGATAATTCATGTCCCAGTATTTTCATTTATGCCTCCATTTTTAATGTGAATGTAAATTTCAGATTAAATCGTGTATATATACTATATCGGTTGAATCTTCATCTTTTGTATTAAATTATGTTTTTTAAGCCAATCAAATATACTATCGTCTATATCACCAAGAGTCGCTTCCCCTTTAGTAACAAGGAGTAAGAAATCTTTTACATTATCAGTTACATTTAAACTATCGATTAGCTGGGTGCTTTCATTTAGAGCAACTTTGTATTTGTCTAGATCCTCTTTAGAAACTGGCCAATTCTTGCCTATATTATTAATCATTGTTTTAAGTTGTAGAACCTGAACCTTATTGTCAACTAGCTTCTCTAGAAGGATTAATGAATCAAGAATATCTGTATTTTTTTCTCTTATATATTGCTGCCAGTTTGTCCTAATTTTTTCGTCTAATTCAACTGCCTGATCTTTCAATATTTTAATATCATCTACTTTTAGTTCATCGATGTTTTCTGCATCCTTACTAAGTTTATTCAGAAAACCAATTATATAAAATATTTGATTTTTAATTTCAAATAGATCTAAATCATTTATATAATCATTTATATTGGACAAAGCTACATTAGGTAACATGATATATGCTTCATTTTCATTAAGATTATTGTAGATTTTCTCTAAATGATTGTATTTTGCAATTATTTTCCCTTGTGCATTTGTATCTTCCATTAGTTTAATAACTTCGTCCATATCATTTATTAGCATTATCCAGCACCTCCTTGGTCATGCTGTATATATCATATAGATTGGATATTTTAGTTCTAACCATTTCGACTGTGATATTTTGATTTTCTATTTTCTTCTGTTGTAGCTTATATTTATTTTCAAATTTTTCTTTAATCTTATTAGTAAGTTCAGAAACTTGAGTCAATAGATTTCTAAATTCTTCAATAAAAACATATGGATTTGTTGATAAAATTGCCATTTTTTTCGAGAATATTGTATTATCATCAACGATTGTTTGAAGTTTAGAGTAATTTTCATAAATCTCATCATATCTTCCTAATAAATTATTACAGATATTCAGTAACTTAGAGTCATATGGCTCCTTATATTTATCGGAAAGATCTCCTAAATACCCTTTTATCTTTCTTAAAGTTAATTTAATAGTACCATTATCTACTACATCTAAATTATCTTTTAATATATTAATGATTTTTTGTGACTTTGCTTTTTCATCTTCAAAAGTAGCATTTAATAATTTTGATTGCTTTTTAATTAATTTTAATGGAAGAAAATAAACACTATCATCAGTTGAGTACTTATCAAATAATTCTACAGGTATATCCCAGTTATTATTTAAGCAATTACTTATCCTTTCCAATAGCAATTGAGAATCAATAAAATTCTTGTCATCTCTATCTGGAGCATCTCCAATCACGTATTTAAAGTACTTAACAACTAAGTCATGATTCTCAATATAATCAGTTGTTTGTAATTCTACTGCAGCCTTTCTCCAAGTCTCACTATGATAATCCAAATTTTCAAATTTAAACTTGTCTCTCATTAGTTTGTTATATATATCATAAGCTGATTCTTCTCCATTAAGCTCACCTGCTATAGCAAGTCTATAATAATCTACTATTAATGAGAATTTTAGCATTAGCTCATCATCATATCCAATTTCTTTATATGGAGCTTTAATAATGTTTATCAACTCTTCTTTTATAGATAAAAGCCAGTTAATAAGATGAAGCTGATATTCAGCAGCTCCCACGAAATTCCATGTTTTATTCCCAAGGTGTAACCATGAAGCCAAACCTAAAAGGACCATTCTTCCTTGTTGTGATCTTTTTAATATTAGCTTAGCTAAATGTAATCCCTGAGTCTGGTCTTCTATTGCAATTATAGATTTGGCAAGCACTCTTCCTTTTAAATATGATGGTACCCCTTCTAGTTGCCAATCTATTGAGGATACAATAAATTGATAAAGAGCATCTCTTAGTTTTATAAAGTTCTTTAAAGGTTCTCCTACAGCCCAGTTTTCAATATCCATCTTTAGAATTGAATATTCATCATTCTCGATAGGTTGTGGCTCAGGTTGTTTAGGTGGTATTGGATTAGCGGGCGTGTCTCTTTGTACTGATGTTACTTCTTGTTCTGTTTTTGATTTAGAAGTCACTTTCTCACCTACATTTATACCATCTATTATAGGTGCCTTAATTCTTTTGAAAAATTCGGTATTAAGTCCTCCTAAGGTTTCATAGCCATCCTGTTTAATCCTATATATTGTTCCGTCTCCCCATAGTCTAAATATGTTTTCTAATCTCTTATATTCTTCTGAACTAGCTTGAGACTCTAGACTCATTGCATGAGTAGGCTGATTCCATACTGGTAATTGTACAGTAACTACAGATAAGAATTTACTTTCATCCCTATAGTAGTTTTCTAGATATCTTTTTAATACCTCTTTTATGAATAGTCTTGGTGATTTTTGTTCCAAGCTATTATATAAATTATTCAGTGAATTCTCTGTAAAAGGATAAAGAGTGAGTCTTTTGCCATTATCTAATTGAACATAATCCCAAATAGGCAGTTCATCATTTTCAAATACAGGAATTTCATCACTTTCGGATCCATTAGAAACCCAATTTTCGAACACTTCTTTTTTTTGATATACAGCATTTATATATCTACCTGCCAACTCTTTTAAATTATCCATACTACCAAAGGAATCTTCACCTATGAACAACTGATCTGTGACACGATCTTGAAGGTGAGCAGGAAAATTGTTTTTATAATATTTAGTTGTTATTCCTACAAAGGAGCAAATTCTGCATAGTTCTGTATTCTGCTCTATTCCTTTATGTGGTGCTACAAGTATATCGATAATCGCTTTATCTACACCTGTAAATGATGTAATATCTTCAATAAATAGCGTTAATGTTTTACCTTGCTTTTTTAACTCTTTTCTAATGTTTAAAAAAATCTTTTTTAGATCTGTTGACCTTAAATTTGTACATGTCTGAATGACCCTATCCAAAAAACTATTTAATATTTTTGTTATCTCCCGACTTAGTTCTATAGCATTATCCTTGGCTAATCTTTGAGCTAATCTCATAGTGTCCCTAGATGCTCCCTCGCTTCTTATCTGAGATAAGAGTTCATGGTCTAGTATAAAATCATCCTCAAAGAAAATCGGGTCTATATCATCATTTATTTTTTCATCGTCATTTGCTATAAGCTTAGAATAGATTCTATCTATTGGACCGTTTTCTCTCAGTAAATGCTTTTTAAATATAGGGTCTAACATGAGACTTCCTAATCCTTTTTTTATCCTTCTATCTATATCTTCTTCAGTATGTTCAACTTCAATTGTCAACTGATGGATGATATTATCCTTTAATCTAATATCATCTAGATGATCATTTGCTTCTATTAATGATTTTATCTCTTCTGCTTTTGAAGTATTTTTTATTATGTCAATTTTTAATAGCTGTTCAATTGTACCCCTTAGAGTACTTTGATACTTAGCTATAAAGATCATCTCTTCATTATCACTATTAAAATCTTTTTTATACCTTTCACTTAATACTCTAATTAGATGAGATTTTCCTGTACCATTATCCCCTCTGACGATAATAAATTTATGTTCATCCTTGTCACCTAATAAGAATTTTTTGTATATTTCATTTTCTGAAATTCTTTCTACAAGGTTTTCCGTAGTTCCACTTTGGCTATATAATATATTTTTAAATGGAGTATGTACAGATAAAAAGTTAACTCTATCAGCTGCAACAGCATCTGTTATTAGAATTTCATTTATTCTTCTCAATATATCTGTATTATTCATATAATCCCTCCCTGATTATTATATCTGTAACATTTTCATGTATCTCATGGGATTCGATTCTAAATAGATGCCATACATCATTACTATCAGGAGTATAAACAAGCTTAATTTTCCCCATGTCATGTAATGACCTTAATCCATTGGATAAAGCAATAGATAGATTTTTATCAACTATACTATTTTGAATTTCAGGACATACCTTTGAAAGATGCTCCATAAATTCACTAAATCCAATTGATGTATCACCCTTTAGCTTGTCCATATATAATGCATCATTAATTCGTACACACATATTGGGTATTAGGAATGTATCATGTAAATAGCCATAACCTAAAAAACTTGCCCAAAATCTCCATCCAAGAACCAACTTTTTATCCATGTTAATAAACTCACCAGTAAGCCTTCTAGAAAGTTCCTCAGCAGTTTTATAAAAAAATACATCTTGATTCTGACTAATATACCAGGATGTAAACCTAATAAACAGATTATTATTAGATGTTGCAAGTTTAGACATATACCTTCTATAATTATCTACAGATGAGATATCATCATCAGTCAACAAACATTCAACAATATCTGTAAATTCATTAATCTTTATTAGATTAGTATCAGATACAGCTTTAAAAACTGTGTTAAATTCATCCTGATTTTTATTTAATTCTCTAGGTAACATCAGTTCTTTTAGGTCATCCCTAGTATACTGTCCTGACTTGACTAATTTTAATAATGCATATACTCTTTCTGGTATTACAACTGGTATAAAATACTTATCAAATAACATTAACTGCCTCCTTTACGAATTTCTTTAATTCTACGCTATATCCGTTGATAATTTGATCTATATTTTTATGATAACTTCGTATATATAGGTTACTATGAGATAAATAAATTACCTTATTATTAGGACTGTAATTAATTATCTTGTTACCTAGCTTAAATAAAGCGTTGTTTTCTACATCATCTTCGCCAAAAATAATTAGGAATCTTCCATTTAATAGGATTTTATCATCTAAATCTATAAGCTCTTCTAATTCATCTTCAGTGAATATGCAATGTTTTTTCATATCAATATTTCTAAATATTTCCTTATTTGATTCCCATTTTTCACTTATGTTATTTGGAATTATAATTCTATCTACACCATTTTCTATTAGGGTGACTATTAGATTCGCTATATCTTCTTTAACATCTGAAAAACTCACATCTCCATAATTTATCCAAAGGTCTTGTGAAATACCTATGATATCATCAATATCATCGTTATTATTTTCAAAGGGAATTTTTGATGAATATGTAATTTCTTTTATCGATGATGCATTTAATAATTCTCCATAGTGATGTCTATCGCAATACGGACACCCATTACAGTTTTCATCTGCTAATGTGTAAATTTTTGTAAAAACTGTTGACCAACAATCCCTGAAAGGTCTATCTACTAGTTTTTTCATTTCATCCAATCCATACTTAACCATTTCCCTTTCTTCTTCACGATTAGCTGTAACCCATGAGAGGAATGCCTCTTGTTCCAATATATCCAGATTTTCAATTCTAATTTTAATCCTATAGGCTCTTTTTTCTGTGTCATAAACAAAATCTAGAAGTGAAATAAACTTATGTCTAGCTAAAAATAAGATAACATATTCATTCCAATTAATATTTCTCAATCCAGGTATATGATTTTCTTTGAAGTGTTTTGGTTTTACATTTGTGTCTATCCAAAACTCATCTGGGGCTACTACAGACCTTGTCTCATATAGGCTAAGCCATCTACTAGTAATAGTCTCAGGGACTAAAACACGATTTTTAGTTAAATCATTTGCTATTTTTTTATCTTCCAATGTAAAAGATGAAATAACACTTAAGGAATTTAATCCGTCCCTTCCACCTCTTCCTACTTCCTGATAGAATCTATTTGGATTTTCAGGTATACATGCATGTAAAACTGTCCTTATATCTGGTTTATCTACACCCATTCCAAATGCTGATGTTGCTATTATTAAGTCTAACTTATCATCTGCCCAATCCTTTATAATTCTTTCTCTATCATTGCTATCTGTATCACCATAAAAAATCTCTAAATTCTTAAATCCGTTCTGTAGAAACAGTTCCTTCCAATTTTCTGCATCTTTTTTAGTTATTACATATAGAATCATAGGTCTTGGTAAAAGATGAATAAGTTCTAAAACATGTTCTCTACGCATTTCCTCATCTTTATTTGAATCAACGCAATACATAGGCTCTTTTCTTAAAGAATCTGCCCTCACTTCAATCCAGTTATTTGTCTCTGAGAACAGTTCCTTTAGTACTTCTACTGTACTATCTGTAAATGTGGCCGATAGTAGTATGGTTTTTATTCTGTTATTAGAAGCTTCCAGTAGCTTCTTCCTATAAATTGATAAAAACTGAAATTCAGTCCTAAAGACTTCCCCCCAATCCACGACTAAGTGGGCTTCATCAATTATAAAGTTATCTACTATTCCTTTTCTAGCAGCCTCTAATATTACTTCATTAAAATCACCTTTTATTAATGATTCAGGTGAGATATACAGCAATGATACCTTGTTATCTTTAATTTCTTCAATCAACTTGGTCTTTTCTTGATACTTCATATCTCCATAATAGGCTCTAGGCTTTCTTGAATTATCAGTAAATCCAGGCAATTGCATAGATGAACGTAACTGGTCAATAGCCAAGGCAATAGTTGGCACTACTACTATTGTAAGACCATCCCCTACATATGCAGACATCTGCCCAATCATACTCTTACCAGATCCTGTAGGTAATGATATAAGCATAGAATATCCATTGGGCATATTTAGTGCATTATACACAGAGACCTTCTGTGCAAATGAACGATATCTTTCATATGAGCTAAGCTCCATTAACAAATTATCACCAATTATATCATTGGAACTTTCTGAACAATCAAGATTATATGCTTTTTCAAAATATGTTTTTTGTTTGAACCACTCAGGAGTCTTTATATATGAATTTACCTCATTATCAACATCTATTGTAAGTCCAAATTCTTCATTAACTGTAGTAAGCATGTCCGCTAAATAGTCAGGAATCCTTATTTTCTTCTTTGAATAAAGTATGAATTGCCTTAGTGAAACTGCAAAATCTTTAATCGATGCCTTCTTCTCATTCAACTGCTCCAAGCGATTTAATAGCCTAATAGCACATTTAATTATAAAGATTTCCTGCCTGCTGCAATTTATTTTCATACTTTCATATAAGGTGTTTATTGCAGCATTAACCTCAATTTGATTGAACAATGCTTCCTCAACTATATTTAATATCTTAATCATTTGAATCTACCACCCATATAAATGCTACTGAATCCAATATAACTTGTGGATTATTTAAACCTTTATAGATTGCCTTGTAAATTTGTTTAAAGTTCTCATATTCACCAGAAGATTTATTGAAATACATTTGAGATACCTTATTTGCATAAAGTATTCTTTCCAACTCTTTTTTGGCTCCTTTGATATTTGTATTGTACTTTACAATGTCTTTAATATCTTCAAAACTCTCCAAGACTGCATCACTTATTAAATCATGCCACTTTTGTGGAGGAAATTTTGCTTTAAACATCTTTATATTTGAAGTATTTGAGGAGTTCAACCCCCTTTTTCCCAGATGAGTTACTTTTCTTTCATTGTAATATTCATCTAATAACTTCAATATCCTGTATTTATACGAATCAACATTACTGCTCTCATCATCAGCAGGAATTATTGAAACTATCTGTTCCAAAGGTAAATAGCCCCTAAATTTACTTAAGTGTATAATACTTTCGTTCATATCCAATAAATAATTCATATTAGGATGTACAGACCAAGTAAATACAAATCCTTTAAAATTAAAGTCTCCTTTGTAAGTAAATGCACAACACTTACCTAAATCACAAGACATAGCGTTATTAACAATACTATCAAACACCGCATCACCTGGTGCAAAGAATAATAGATCCTCTCTTCTTATAGCTAAATCTCTGTTAAATGTTCCCCTTAGATTATAGGTTTTTCTTGATTTGAAATAACTACTGTACCCGTCCCATTTTGGAGGAATCAATAAGGTATTTTGTGCTGATTTAAGACTAAACTTCTGCGGACTAAAAGAAACAATATCTGTACCCGCACTAGTTGAATGTAATCCAGTCATATATGCCCATGACATCATTGACTTATATAACACTTCTCCATTGTTTTCCGAGAACCCTTCTATGAGCTTATATAACATATCCTCCGTATCTCTATTTAGTTGAGATGCAATATCAAAATATTCTTCACGCTTTATATAATTTTTCATTTCCTGAGTCTTTTCAATTATATTTTCTATAGCATCTGACAAGCCATAGTCCAAATCATTATATAAGGAGTCTAGAATAAGGTCATTTAAGTCTCCTAAAATAATCTCAAGACCACTTAATGAGTTATTAAAAACATTTAAACCTTTATCCCATATCTTAAATAATTCTTCCTCTATTGTATTCTGAGAGTAGATAACTACCGATAGTACATCCTTATCAACATCTCTTCCAAGGCGATCCAATCTACCAATTCTCTGTTCCAAGGTATTAGCAGACCAAGGTAAATCTATATGTACTATCTGATCCGCTATTTGGAAGTTACGCCCTTCTCCTCCTAACTCGTCACATAGTATGAATCTACAGCTTGGATCATTTTGAAATCTATCTGCATTGTGATTTAATATATCGCTATCCAATTCCTTGTGGAAGGTAGTATATGAAGCATCACCAAAGCTCAATTTTACAAGCTTCTCAAATGCTAAAAGAGTAGATGTATATTGACTGAATACCACTATTTTTGTATCATCGAGCTGTTCTAACAGATAGTCTAATACAAACATAAGCCTGCCTTTTATTCTTTCGGGATAATCATATAATTCTTCATAATTATTAAATTCCTTTACAACAGCCTCTCTCCACTTTACTGCTAAGGCACTTAGTGATTTCATATCATCTATTAAGTCTTTTAACTTATTCTCAGAAATAATACCATCAAATACTTCTAATAAAGCCCATGGGGAACTAAACATGGCACTTAGCAGATTTTTAATCAATTCCTTATCTGCATTTTCCCTGTATAGTTGAATGTATCTTCTTATTAAATCTTTTAATCCATCATATACGTTTTCCTCATAGAATAACGTGTCTGCTCCACTCATATCATATGTTATGTATTCCAGGGTTCTCTTTGCCATATTTTCCTTCAATATTTGTCTTCTGTGTCTAATTACATGTTTCTCCATCTGATAATACTCACCTAAATAAGCAAGACACATCTTTACGCTATTAAGACCATAATCTTCCGAATCTATATCTATTTTACTTACTAATTTAGTAAATGCCTTATCATTTAATATCTCTTGAATTTCTTCAAGATCATCAAGAAAGTCTTCATACAGTTCATCTTCAATATAATCGTCTAGATCTTCTAATAATGGATATACCCTTTCCTGTATCTGTGATTGCTTGTCCACCATTATCTTAAATTCGTTCAAATTCATCTTTCCATATATATCTGGTTTAAGAAGTTTTAGTAGATTCAGGTATTCGGTTTTTCTTTCTAATACAGGAGTTGCACTTAGTAATAATATATGTTCTATTTGTTCACTAATTTTTTCAACAATATCATAATTAATTTTATTCTTCAAAAGATTATGGGTTTCATCCACTATACATATGTCCCAATCATACTCAAAAATACCTTTGGATTCAGCTAATTCTAATAATTCCATAGGAATAATTACATCTGTACCTATCGGTGTTGTTGGATCCCAAATGTCTATATTTATATTAAACTTATAATGTAATTCATTTTTCCATTGCTTAGCCAAGGAAGATGGTATTATCAATAAGGAGTTTAGTTCTTCAACCTGATTCTTTAATCCCTTTAGAATTGCACAGGCTTCGATTGTCTTTCCTAATCCAACCTCGTCTGCTAACATAAATCTACATTTCTTAGCACTTAATGCTCTGACTACTGTTTCAACCTGATGTGGTAAGAGATGAACTCTAGAGCCAACAAGATACTCAAAACCATAGCTTGAATTATTTACTACATTCATAAGTTTGCTAACAATTCTTCTCATATAATACCATTTAGGATTTTGAAATTCATAGGATTCTAATTGAGTAAGAGGGTCTACATCTGCCTGAGTAAATTGTGCTTTAATTTTATATTCAGGTACCTTTTCTATAAATCTCTTATTACCATCATATAATTCTACATAATATACATAGTAATCATCTTCATCCATATGTGATAATGATTTAATAAGTCCCTGATATCCTTCGTATTGTATAATTGAGTTTGGTATAATTTTCACTCTATGTATTTCATTTATATCATACTCATTAGGGTTAATTATATTTGGATAATAATGAATTATATCATCAATATCCCAAAACCTAACTTTAGTTTTTTCAAAAATTTCATCTACACTATTAACTTGCCCCATAGCAAAACGCCTTGGATCTTTTGGATATTCTAAATCTACAGGACATCTGACATACATTCCCTTTTTAATATTTTCCATAGCTCCCCCCAAATTTACGAATAAATATTTCTTCTTAAATTTTATTATATTAGAGTTACTAAAATTAGTAAACAACAGCTCCCAGTTCCACCAAGGAATCCAAAAGATTCTAAAAAAATAGTGCTAAAAACACTATTTTTTTAGAATGTCTATTTAAATTGTGAGATTATTTCTTCTACCTTTATATCATCTACTATAAATTTATTAAGGCTTATCCTAAAGAAATTAGTATTATATTTATCTAAATTTATTGCCTTTAACACATAAGATGGTTCACTTATACTACAAGCTGAACCACTTGATAATGCAATTTTTTGTGATAATTTTTTTATAAATAGTTCGTTATGTTTATCAGGTAATATAAAGCTTATAGTGCCTGGAATGTGTTCTATTTGATCCGAAATAAAGATAATGTTGTCAAATATAGATTGTAATCCCTTCCTAAGTTCAGCTTCATAAGACTTTATTTTCTCAACATACTGTTTCATTTCACGTAATGCAATTTCACATGATTTTCCAAATCCTACAATGTTATGCACGGCTAAAGTACCAGCTCTATATCCTTTTTCCTGAGAACCTCCATGAATTAAAGAAGTAATCTGTGGCATAGTATATTTATTTGACCTTATATAGGCAGCACCAATTCCTTTTGGTCCATACAATTTATGAGCTGAAAAAGATAGAAAATCAACTTTTGTTTTCCCTACATCAATTTTGATTTTCCCTAAAACTTGAGTTGCATCAGAGTGGAATAATATATCTTTTTCCTTTGCAATACTTACTAAGGATTCAATGTTATTTAAAGTTCCGATTTCATTATTTCCCCATATTATTGACGCAAGTACAGTATTTTCTTTTATTGCTTTTACTAATTCTTCTGATGAAACTTGTCCGTTACTATCTACATCAAGAAATGTTACTTCATATCCTCTGTCTATCTTCTTAGGTTCCTGAGTAAACATGCCACTTTTCTCAGTATTCATATAAGCTTCGCCGTTTAAGAACTTACAGGTTTGTAAAACAGATTTATGCTCTGTTTTAGAGGTAATAATGTGATTGCCTTTGTTTTCATAATACTTCTTATAATCTGCTACGCCTTTTATTATAAGATTATTGCATTCTGATGCTCCTGATGTAAATATAATCTCTTTAGGCTTAGCATTTATTAATTCTGCCACCTTTTCCCTTGCAAATTCAACTGCCCTCTGTGCATTTTCAGCCTTTAAATAATACTTGCTTGAGGGATTGCCGTATTCTTCTTTAAGATAAGGTTCCATTGCATCAAAGACTTCTGGATCTATTGGAGTTGTTGCATTATTGTCTAAATATATCATATCTGCATGTCTCCTTTTATCATTTGGTTTATGAAGTTTTCCAAATTCTTCGAGTAATTATATTTGTTTTTGAGTATTTCTGCTCCTCTATCCAAATGTAGTTTTGTATGTTTTGGAAAATATTCATCATCGTCTAGACTCTTATTTGCATGCTGTTCCATTAAGGCCTTATAAATGGCATCATATTGAGCAGTTACAGTTTGTCTGTGCAGCTGGAGGCCCTCAGATTTATCAATTTCATAAGTTTCAATTGGCTCTTCATTTGCAAGTGATAATGCAATAGCAATCTTAGATAAAGCAAATGGTTTAAGATTTGTTCTAGCAGTAAGCTCTTCAAAGATTTCTTTAGTTTTTTGTGATGTTGTTAGTCTATTTCCCATAATTACACCTCATAAAAATATCCATCAAATTTTCTTGTTTTTCTAGCTTTATCATCGTATTCTATTAAATACTCTTTGCTTATAATGTCTTTTAGAGCTTTATATGATTGTTGATCTATCTCTGTATTAGTAGATAATATAATTACCTGACTACTTATCGTGGAGAAGAATTCAGATACTATATTTTGTCTGTGTATCTCATCTATTCTAGCAAAAGGCGTATCTATAATAAAAGGTACATCCATTCCTGAAGCCTTAATTAAAGACCAGTATAAGCATAATATATAAATTTGTTTTTCTCCATTAGATAGACTTTCAATATCAATTTTTGTCCTTAAATTTAATAATTTCATTGAAGTTACGTTCTTTAAAGAATGTTTTAGCTCATTGTACCCCTCTATATTGAGTTCGCTGTATAAATCTTTAAAAAAGAGTCTACCTAGTTTCTTATACATGTCAACATACCCAATGTTTTCCAACATGTTTTCGATATCAAATATCCCATAAAGTTTGTTGATATACAACGATACATTAAAATTATCATCTATATCAATCTGCTCAATAAATCCATCTTTTTTAAATAACCTTTTGAATATATACATAAAGTTTTCTTTAACATCTTGGATTTTTTTCTTGGTCAAAGTTGATATAATGTCATTTAGAAGTACTATAATCTTTCCAGACATATCTACAATGTTATTAGATTTAAGAAGATTAAAATATTTACTTTTAGCTTTATCAATTTCATTTATAGTTGAGTTTATCTCTAAATTTAATTGTTCAATTTCATTTTCATATTGATTTTTTGATTCTACTAATTTAGATATGCTATCAGTTATATTGGTCATATTAATTATAAATTCATTTAAGCCTTCATTATCTAAGGAAGATTTTAATACCGACCTAATTTCTTCTATTTTTTTACTAATATATCTAATTTCGTCATAATAACTTGATATTTCTTTTGAATCATAATTCAATATACTTTTTATATTTGATAGAATTGAATTACTTTCATCGTTAGATAATCTGTGAATAATTTCAAAGTCTTCATCTTCTAACTTTGGTCTTAAATCCTGGATAAAAGCATCAGATATACTTTTGGCAAACACACTAGCTTGATCTTCTGATACCTTATCTTTAATTATATTAAATATATAATTATAATTAAGCTTGTCCTGAAGCTGAGTATAAACTAATATCTTATTTTCATTTTCTATTTGTTCCTTAAGCTTAGGTAGCTTATTTTTTAATATTAAAAATGGTAATATTTCATTACAAAAGTTTTTAATTAAAATATTTAACTCACCACGTCTATTTTCTAGATTGGTTATCTCCTTGTTTAATTTTTCTATTTCTTCAGCTAGCAATCCTCCTCGTTTTCTAAAGGATTTCTCTAAGTTGCTTTTATTCATTTCAAGCTCCTCAAGCTCTGTTTCTATAAGACCTATATTTGATTCTAGTTCATACTTCTTTTTATATAAATCCGCTAGCTTATTTTCAAGGTTTAGATAATTAATATTTGCTTCTTCAATTTCTTTGTTGTCGCTTCCGGAGAACTTTCTTCTAGTTGACATAATTGTAGATTGAAGAACATCTAAGGTATCGTAATTACATAAAGTTAGTAAAGCTTGATTTAAATTCGAATTAGATTGTTTACTTATAAAAAAGTTCGATAAAAGTTCACCATCAAAGAAGAAAAAATCAAATAGCTTTGGCGATATTATAGATTTAAGGTAGTTTTCAAAATAATTCTGTTCTTCAAGGTCTAGTGGTTCAATGGAATAATTTTTATATACCTTAAATTCCTCGCTAATTTTTTTATCCTTATAAATCCACTTTCTTTTTAATGTATATACATTTTTTTCTGTATTCTCTACTAGTTCTATATCTATAGATACAAAAGATTCTACATTAGAATTAATTAATGAATTGTTATTTATATTTGATTTAATTTTATTTATATAGGATGAATTTTGTCCTTGATATCTATATGCCAATGGTCCGTAGATACATAGCTTAATAGATTCAAATATTGTTGATTTGCCGGCTCCATTTTCTCCACCAATGAGGATTATATTTTTATTTTCGGTGGTAGTGAAATCAAATTCAATCTCATCTTCATATGCCCTAAAATTTTTCAACCTTAATTTGTTAATCTTCATACAGCTTCTCCTTATATTCTAGTGATTCCTGCTCAATTTCTTCAATTATATCCTGATGCAACCATTGTTGACCTAATAGCTTACTAATGGTATTTCTTAATTTAGTTGTATTACTAAAATGCTTGTACTTATCTGTTTGAATGAGCAGACTTGTCATAAGCTCCAAATCTATATCATTTGAAATACATTTATTCCTGATAATTTCTATAGCCGATTCATCCATCAAAGGTTTTTTGTAATCATGCCAAGGTAATTTCTTACCTGTTACTTTATGGTAAAGTTTAACAAGAGTTGTACGATTTAAATCTTCTTCATTATCCCAGATTTCATCTATTACTTTAAGTTCTTCTAAACTTATTAATTCAATTTCAGGGTTTATTTGCTGCATTTCCATCTGAAGTTTTAATAATTCTTCTAATATAGTCTGTCTTGCTTTAAAGTTAAAAGGTCCAAATGTTACTACGCCTGACTTTGTTTTGTGTACTGCCCCGCTTCTTTTATGCTTTTTTCTATTCTCAGGATTGTTCCTAAATTCTTCGCTCTTTATCCAATCCCTAAATTCTGCTAAAGGCTCTAACCAATCTTCGCCAGATTCTATAAATCCTTTAAGAGACTTGTCTTCTGAAACTACTGTACAAATCCAACATCCAAATCTACTATTTCCACAAGTGCTCTTCTCCTTATTATCTGTTGTAATAAAAGGGCATTCTCCCTCACCTGTACCCTTTGCATATAATTGAAATAAATAATTGTTATCTCCACCCCATGGAGTTTTTCCATATGATCTGTTTAGTAGCAATTCCCACACATCATCAGTAGATAAATCAACTATTGGATTATATACATAAGCCATGTTTACTTCATTTCTTAATGTTTCATGAGGTGTTAGTAGATATCCCTCAATTTCCCTATTTTCAATTCTAATTCTTCTGGCAATACTTTCAGCTTTACGTACTCCTAAAAGAACTACAACATCCTCATTTACTAATTTATCTTTAATAAACTCATTAGATGGTCTAATTTTTAATCTATCAGTACACCATCTATACTGTATTGATTTAGGTGTAGGATAACCCCTTCCAATTATATTAACCCAGAAAGTATCATTTATCTTTGGATAAACCATCTGTGCTTTAAGAGGGATATGGTCGTTTTCTGCTGCTTTATTGATAAGATCTATATTCCCCTTCAGATAATTTAATATAAGTGGATTCTCTATTAGTGTATCTGATGATATGACATATACATCTTTTTTCCTTTCAGCTTCTGGAAGCCTTAGTAACATCTCATATACAAGTTGAACAACTAAAGTACTATCCTTTCCACCACTATACCCTATGATCCATGGTCTAGAATCATTTAAATAAACCATCTGCATTTCATCGTATAAATCATCTATTGTATTGTTTTTTAAAAAACTATTTTCCATAATTACAATTCCTTTCTGAAATTAGCCTCTAATTTTTCTTCTTCCTTAGTAAGAGGAATATTTAATTTTCTTTTTATCAAATTCGAACTTAATTTTATGCATTTATTATTCTTAGATATCCGCCCACTTGTAGAAATAACCCTTTTATACCAATCCTCTAGATTTTCTCTACTCCAATTAATTTTATTTATATTGATTAGATATTGCTTCCAATTAGATAAATCATTTTCATAAATATAATTTCCAATAATACCTAGTGCTTCTAGAATAACACCATAGGAACTTATAGAATCTTTTCTCAAGTTATATGGGCTTGTCTCCTTATTGAATACAAGATTCCATTCGTAAAAATTATCTACTAGAAATCCCCAGTATTCAAAAATAAAGTTCTTTAATTGTTTGTTTTTTATATCATTCTTAGCTACTATTCTTTTATTAGCTTTATAAAGGTTACTTAGTGTGAAGAGTTTGTTAGAAAACTTAGATAATGTAGAGTTCTCTAAATCAGTATATAATTTCAGATTTGGTATTTTTTCTAATAATTCCTTGGTTAATAATGAGATCTTATCTCTTGAATCATATAAAATACCTATTGATTTTGATACATTAACTGCATGTTTGTTTAAGTCTGAAAATATCTGTTGACTTCTTTCTAAACCCTCATCAATAAATAACACTATGGAAATTGTCTCATCTTTTAAGCTAGGATCTATTTTTAGGGCCTCCTCAATAGCATATCTCCTATGCTGTCCATCATTTATTAAAAGTTTACTATCCATAGATATCCTCAATATACCTATGTCCTTAAAATCACATGAATCTTGTGCTATAAACTCATAATCTCCATCTATTGAAGCGGTAAGAGATGAAAAAACATAGTCATTTGGATTGTTTATTATATATTCTGCTATTTCTGGTATTCTACTTTTATTTACAACCCTTTGTGCTCTGTATTGAGGAGGAAGCTCCTCTTCTTCGTTAAAGATAAATAACTTAGAAAGGATATTTAATGGGCTCATTATAACAAAATAATCTCTTTTAGCTTGAAAACCTCTTATTGCTGGGAAAGTATAATAGAAATTTGATTTCATATTTATCTCCTACGTACGTAATATTATAGTATTATAATATTGAATAAATTACCTAAAGTCAATATAAAAACTAAAACAGATGGTTATTTCGGCTCTATAATTTTTGGTGTTGGTGATTAAAACCAGCACCATTTTATTTACAAAAAAAGATGAGACAACTGACAAACTCTGGTAAAATATAATCGACCAAAACCATATTTTAAAGGAGTGTTGTCAAATTGTCTCTTAATGATTGTATAATAAATTTATTAAATTTAAAAGATGAAAATATAAAATTTGATGATAACTTTTATTCTGAAGAAACCATTGATCATGTTGAATCGAAGATGTTTCACGGTATCTTAAGCTATACCCCTGATGCTTGCTATAATTGTGGACATGTTATGGATAATAATATTATTAAACATGGCTTTAAAACATCTACTATCAAGATTCCTAAGGTATCTGGTTTTAATGCTTATTTAAAATTAAAGAAACAACGTTATTACTGTAAACATTGTAATTCTACCTTTACCCTTAAGACCAATATTGTTAATAAAAATTGCTATATCTCTAATAATACTAAAGTTTCTATAGCTCTTAGTGCTAAGGATAAACTATCTGAAAAGGATATTGCCAAGAATCATAATGTTTCTCACTCAACTGTAAATAGGGTGATTGATAGCTTCTATCAGCACTATAAACCTAAGTTTAACTATCTACCTAAACATTTATGCTTTGATGAATTTAAATCAGTTAAATCAGCTGATGGGGCAATGTCCTTCATATTTTGTGATGCAGACACTGGTCAAATTGTTGATATCGTTGAAGATAGAAGATTACATGTACTTAATAATTATTTTATGAAGTACTCTAAGGCAGCTAGAAATGCTGTAAGAACTGTAGTTATTGATATGTACAGTCCCTATATCTCATTAATTAAGTCTATATTCCCAAAAGCTAAAATTATTATTGATAAGTTTCATATAATTCAATTATTTAGCAGAGCTTTAAATAAAACAAGAATAAAAATTATGAACAAGGATGAGAAGAACTACAATAAATTTAAAAAGTATTGGAAGCTTCTCTTAAAAGATACATCATCAATTAGCTATACTACGTACAATTATCATAGATCCTTTAAGAAGCCAATGAGAGAAATAGATATCATTAACTATTTAATTGACCTAGATCCAGAGCTTAAAGCAACTTATGAGTTATATCACGATATTAGATATTGTATTAAACACAAGGATTTCTCATTATTAAATAGAACTTTATCTAATGTAAATAACCTAATTTCCGACTATATGAAGACATCAGTTAAGACCCTACAGAAGTACATAGGTTACATAGAAAATTCATTTATATATGACTATACAAATGGTATCTTAGAAGGCATAAACAACAAAATTAAGGTTATTAAGCGAATAGCATTTGGTTATAGAAGCTTTTATCATTTTAGAAATAGGATACTCATTACACAAAACTTAGCAACATTAAAGGCTTAGGAGTCATAAATAATGCTCCTAAGCCCTAGATTGTATTTTACTTAAGTTTATTCAGTTGTAAAACTAATTAATATTTTCTTCACCAACACCAGTTGACAAAGAACCGTTATTTCCATCTGTTTTAGTTTTATGAAATATCTCTTAGAATCTTTATTTCTCTCTTTGCTTTTTCAATTTCCGTGTTGCTCATTTCGAATAGTTGTTCTGCTTCAAACTCAATACTTTCTCCAGTCTCGACATGAGTTGCAGTAAATTTATACATTCCTAATTCATCTATATCTATCTCAACTCGAATATGATCATTTGTATAAAAGAATGGATGATAAAAATTAATATCTTGTATAATTTTTTCCTTTTCGGTACCTTGCCTAATAAATTTTTCAACAAATTTAATATTTATTTTTGTATCCAATGATTTACGTATAGGAAGATCCTTAGTTTGTCTTTCACTAAATGGATAACTTGTACCATAACTTAAGAATGGTTCATCGCTTTCATTTATTCCATCCTGATTTACATACAGATCATGAGCTACTACATTTTTAACATTATTTCTGCCAAATGGAGGTACATTGTGACCATCCTCAATTGCTGCTAAAATTGCAGCTCCCTTGGCTATTGCATTATCATAATCAATAGCATTGATAATCTTATTTCTGAAGTGAGGAAATTCTTGCTGTAAATATTTTTTAATATAAGGTATCTGAGCTGATCCACCAACTAAAATTACTTGATCTATTGGAACATTCTTTTTGTTCTTACCTTGAATTATCCTAATTGATTCCTTTATTCTTGGTAGAAGATCTCCGTCCTCTAATACAAGCTCTTTGAAATCCTCTCTATCAATATCTAACTGCGAGTAAATACCTTCTGGTGTTAGTGTTGTTATGTTTTTAGTTGATAGTTCTATTTTTGCTCTTTCGCATTTATTCTTTAGTCTGAAGATAAAGGATTTAACTTCCTCTCTAGCATTATCTCTAAATCGTAGTTCTCCATTTGCCCTGTAATTACTATAATAATAATCATATTCTTCTTTGACTTCTTCGATGAATTTATCATATTCAAATTCATCACAATAATAGTCTAGAACTACTTCTGTTAGTTTAAAGTCTATTAAATTTCCACCAAGCTCTTCATCTCCGCCTATTGCTAATACAGTTATTTCTACATTATCATCATCATCTAGCTTTATACTAGCTAAGGCAAGGTCTAAAGTTCCTCCACCAAAGTCAAATACTAAAACATTTTTACCTGTTTTATAGTCTAGTAAATTTGTCTTATTGTCTTTATACTGTCTAAAGACATGATACATTACAGCTGCACAAGGTTCTGGAATAGTCCTTACAAGTTCTATATCAGCAACTTGCCCGGATTGAGCTGTTGCTTTTTTTTGCTGTTCATCAAATATTGCAGGCACTGTCAAAACAGCTTTCTTTATTTTATTTTTATGGATCTTATTAAAATGATTAAGTACTATACCTGAAATTTTCTGTGTTTCAATTTGTTCCTTTTCCCCATCTATTTCTATATCTAAATACTTTTTCTTACCTAACCTAGTTTTTATTAATTCTACTGTTTGATCGGGATTTTTATATAATTCAAATAATGCCTTTTCCCCTACAACTACCTCATTTTTGCTTTTAAATGATACTACTGAAGGAAAACTTTCATTACCCTTTTCATCTCTTAAACATCTTATTTCAAAGTCCCCAGACAAAGTTTCTATTGCTTCTGCCACTAAACAATTAGATGTTCCTAAATCTATACCGTATATTGGCATATTAAGCTTCCTCCTTCGGTTCCCTAGACTCTAAATCTAATAAACTAGTTTGTTGTACTGACTCTACACTGTTATTTTCTTTTGTTTCTATATTATCTTCTATTACAGAATTATCATTTTCAATTACATTATTGTCTGCAGAAGTGGTATTATCTTCTGTATTTTCAGCATCTTCTTTTATTGTTTTCTTCTTCAGTTTCTTAAGACTTTTAGCCTTCACCTTGTCACTTTTTTCAAATGTAGGAAGTTCCTCATATTCAGGCCATAGTTTTAAATTTTTAAAATTTTCTATAATATTATCAAGGTTTCCTAGGATATTGTTCTGAATATTGCCTAGAGTAGTATCGTCTAATTCTTGTGCTTCTAGTTCTTTAAACTTTTCTGCAGTTCTTCCTATACTAATTAAATCTTTTCTAGTATTGTCCAAATCCTTCTCTAAATCTTTTAAAGTGTTAATTTGGGTTTTCTCTACTTCTTCCTTAGATCTATGTATCTCGTTTTCGGCTATATATATTCTCTTATTTAGGTCCTGGTTCTCTTGACTTATATTTTCAATCCTTATTTCTTGTTCCTTAATTTTCTTATCCTGTTCCTTTAATATGTTTGCCTGATTCCAGATTAAAAAGCTTGTCTTAGAATTTTCCAAACAGATGGTTTTTAATTCATTAGCTAATTCCCTTGCTCTTTCCTTCCTATTATGTGCAGACTGTTCATCAATAATATTGTAATTTTGCAGAGAATTAGTCGATTTATCAATTGATTCTTCTATGAATTCAAATATTTCCTGATACATATTATCTAATTCTAACAAGCCATTTTTCCCACGGAAAATATTCCTATTTTCATTTAATAGAAAGTCTTTTATTTTATTTTTCATTTAATTGCACCCCTTATATTATTCTACAACCAATGGAATCCTGATATCCACCTTTGACTACTATCACGGAAATTATGCTTGTACATTATTAGAAAAGAATCCTGATGTATGCTTTCATTAACTAGAGTTTTAAAATACTCAATTTTCTCATTAACTCGATTTTGCCTATATATATGTTTCCAATAGTTAAGCCATCTGTAGTCCTTATTTAAGATACCTTCTCTTTTTTGATAACCTTGTGCTGTAACTTTTATGTAACTCTTAAAGACACCATCTCTATATCCAGGAATAGATATATCATCTAAATAATCTATCTGAATAATACCATGGGTTATGTCTTCATTATAAAACTTCTTTAAATCTATGGAATTTTTCTTAAATAGGTCTTTTAATTCTTTTCTGGAGCAGCTTTTAATAAACTTTATATTTCCCAGAGGTTTATATACTAAGTTATTATTATAACTACTTGCTAAATCAAGCCTATCTACCGAAGTAATTCCTCCTAAGTCCCATAATATTTTATTGTCCTTTGATATCTCATCTAGTTTTAGGTCCATGTCATAAAACTTATTGCATTCGATATCCATTGCTAATACCTTATATTCTAAGTTTGGCTTGCTTTCAGTTATAGCTAAGGTCAACAAATTAGGCATCTATATCCCCCTCTATAAAGTTATTTAAACATACTTCCCTCTGATTGCAATATTCACATATCTTTTCATTTACATCATTATCATACTTACTTATATTATTATTTGCTAAGAATGTTCTTATGTCACTTTCATTATTTTTAAAGAAATTCATTAATTTTTTGTCGTTGTCGTCTTTAATTTGAGCCAATAAAAAATGTATTTTATTATCAATATAGTCTTTATCATAGACTCTAATCTTATTATCTACTAAATCATTTGCCTGAATATCATATTTTACTTTTTGTACTATATCTATGAAATCAACTTCCCTCCAGAAAGGTAGAAGTTTCTTTAATTTTAAATTGATGGACTCCAATATATTGCACGCTTCGTTATAACTCTTGCCTACTGCCCTCTTCCACGTAAGTGCTCTCAAAACAATTATATAATAATATCTACATTGAAACTCATTTTTATAGTAGAAATTATGATTCATTATTGAGTTATAAAGATACTTATCAGGGCATATCGAAAATATTTTTTTGTCTTGTTTAGATATATTTATACTGTTATCTATGATATCATCTTGAAATTGTAATATATCTCCTGTATCCCCCTCTAAAGGAGTTTCATACGGTTTCGGCTCCAGCCCAAGCATTGAAAGTATAAAATATGGAACTTCCTTTTCGCCTTCACTATTTTCAATAAAGCTTAACTCAATTGTTCCGTTTAAGAAATACATTCCATAGAAAAGAGAATACCTTAGAAAGTTTTTGTATTCCTTTTTAACTGCAACCATTAGTTCTATTCCTGGATGGTTTTCATCATAGTTCTTCATCATTTCACTAGTTAATGGCCATTTAAAGACTTGCTTTTCTCTTCCCTTCATGTTCTTGTCAGATAGCATTGCATAATGATAGGTTTTGTTTCTAGGTTCCTTACTTAATAAAACTCCACCATCAATTTGTTCAAAATCACGAACTATCCAATTAGCTGATTCGTTCCTATCATCTTTTCTTCTGCTTAGATAGAAGTGAATGGATTCCTTAAGATCCTCAATAGAACCATTTACCTCTTTTAAGTCGGAGGATGATTCTAATTTATTTGCAATTTCATTAACTAATTGTAACTCAGCTTCATCTATATAATCAGAACTTTTTTCTGATTTCTCACGAATAATCTTCATCAAATTTCTAAAATGACTAGCATAGTTTACTTTATTATTTCCATCTAATTCAAAGACTTTAATTGATATTTCTTTTAAATCTATTAAAATGTTTTCGAAGTATTCCAGTTCTTCTATTGTTACACTATAAAAAGACATTTTTGAAAAAAAATCATTTAATTCTTTATCTTTACTTAGTGATGCTTTATTTCTTTTTAGACTTTCAATGCGTTGAAGATACTCATCTAATGTAGTTACATTCTTAAAATACAGGCTTATCCTTTCATATATAGATATGGGTGTTGTATTTAAATTAGTCTTCCAAAAACCTACTGATAAGCATTCCCTTAAATTTGTTTCGTCTATTTCTAATTGATTGGTATCTGCATTCCACATATTATATAAACCAAGTATAAAAGCGCCTACTGGATAAGATAAAAAGTGTTTTTCTCCATATTGATCTGGATATTGGGCTTTAAGTATATCATTAATAGGTTCACTATTAACTGCATAAAACTGTTTAGACATTAATCCCAAAACCTCATTTGCTTCTTCATATCTTTCAGATACATAGTCAGAAAAACTTGTTAGATTATCAAATACATTAAATTTAGTATTATAATCAGATCTAATAATTCCCCTACCTTCTAGTAATTCACCCATGTTTTTTCCTATGTCTTTATGTGGAGTATTATCATGTAATGAATATTTATCAAAGCTTAACTTACCTGTTAAATAGTAATAGACTTTTTCCCATGTATTATATATTTTTTTATAATTTCTATCATAATTTATTAGAAATATTACCTCTATACCTAAGTCCTTAAGGTGTTTTATCATTTTCCAAATAATTGGCGTAAATTGGTGAATACCGTGTAATACAATTTTCTTTTCTTTAATTAAATTTTCTTTTTCATTTAATTCAATAAAATGCTTGTATTTATTGATTTTATTATTAAGTTTTCTATCAGTACTGCTTTTTCTAAGTGCTGTTTTCTTTTTAGTCTTATTATTTTTTGCTTTTAACTCATCAATTTTATACTCTAATACCTTGCGTCGTTCTTCAACCGTAGTTTGGTTTTTATTAATATTAAGTTCCTTATCTTTATTTATTTCCTTAATAATTAATTCCTTTAAAGCTTCATTTAGGTCATCTTCTCTTTCTGTTGATACACTTAGGTCTAACTTATTCCAAACAGCATTATTCTTAATTTTCTTATATATATTAATAAACTCTTTTTGTTCTTCATTTAGTACCTTGAATTTGTCTGGTTCTAATCCTAATTCTATGCAGTACTTCAAAGCTTCAACCATTTCTTTTTTATTGAACTTCATAGACTTTTTTATGTTTTCATCTTGTATCTTGTCTATTTGGTCAGATAATTCAACATACTGTGCAATATCATTTTCTGGTGAATTCTCCCACTCTTTATAGAATTCATTTAAAAATGATTGAACTGTAGATATTACAGTAAAACTTGTCCGACCATAACAAGATATCATTCCTTGAACTAAGGTCTGTGATATGCATAATTGTGGTAATTCTCTGATTTCATCCCAATATTCAGCCTTGTTTATAGAAAATGGATTTACATAAGTATATACTTTCATAATTCTATATCCCTTCAATCAAATTTTGCCAAGTGTCATTTTTTTCAGTTGCGTTGTTATTAAAATAAATGAATTTTTTTATAGCCCTAGTCATAACTACATACAATAATCTGGTCTCTTCTTCTTTTCTATATTGGCTCTCGTTTTTTATCTGTGATTCATAAAGATTATTTTTTAAATTACCAGACTTTCTATCTAAAAATATTTTATAGCCAATTTTGTATTTCATATTAAGATCAGCTTTATTTTGATTTTCAATAATAAGATCCACATAGCCAGTTTTTCTAGAACTTGTTAATTCTACATCACAATATGGCATTACTACTGTATCAAATTCTAAGCCCTTTGATTTGTGTACAGTAAGACATAATACTTTGGCATTTTTTCCTTCATCAAATAAATATTCTCTTTGTTCTTCTTCTTGTTTAGTTAATATCATAATCTCCAAATGACTTTTTATTTTATTGATAGACAAATAATCCGTATCAGCTGAGTCTATTAGTTTCTCAATAATCTCTTCTAGATTTCTTCTATAATATATTAATCGTCTCTGACGTTCTTCTCTTGATTCTTCAATATACGAATAATTCTCCCAAGGTTTTATATCGTTGATGATATCTTTCAAAACCTTCATTACAGGGTATTTATTAATATCCTCTAAATATTTACTCCATTTTGGTATTGGATTTTCTGAATAAAATAGATTCAATAGCTTGTCCCTGTTTTCCTTCGATTTTATTATATTAGTCTTAGGAATTGGGGTCTTGATATAGCTAGTTGAATAAAGATTATATAAATAGACTGGATCTTTATTATTCTGTAATGCCAGAACTAATTTATATAAATCAATTGTCGGCCTTATTTTATACAGATCTCCACCAACATCTGTATATACATACTCACCATTTTTGCTAAATAATGTTCTTATTTTCTCAACTTGTTTATTTTCCCTAACTAATATGGCTATTTGACTATCATCCTTTAGATTGTTCTTTAGGTCTTTAACCATGCTAACTAACTTAGCATCTCTTTCTTCTTCATCTTCAAAATCAATCTTTGTAAAGAAGTCATCATTTTCATCATTAAGTACTTTGACTCCTCTAAGTCTATCTGAGAAGTCTGTATTATCTACATAGTCTAAAATCCCCTTATCTCCTAATTTAATAAATATATCATGATATTTATCTAGTAATAGACTATCTGTACGATAATTTTTGCTTAAAGAATATTGTCGCCAACTTTTCTTATCTTCACCATGTAATAGTGTTTCAAATGCTTCCTTTTCAGCTCCTCTAAATCTATATATACATTGCTTTATATCCCCTACTGCAAAAAATTTAAAGCCAATAATATCCCTAAAGCTCTTCATTAAGTTTATCTGAGTATCATCTGTATCTTGAAATTCATCAACAAATAAGTAATCTACTTTTTCGTCTCCTAAATTAAATGTACCTCCAGATGCTATGACTAATTGTTTTAGCTTAATAATTAAATCTGATAGTCTGACTGCATTCTTTTTATCAAACTGGTCTCTAAGATTTTTTGTTACATTGGTTGCTACATTAATAATAAGGTCCCATAACTCCTTGTAATTATTAGGTTTCCCATAATCTATCTCATCAGAGATAAGATCCACATTTTTATTTTCAAGTTTAATTATTAAATCCCTAATCCTTTTTTGTAAATTATACATAGAGATATTCGACTTATCTAGAACATTTCCTACCTTTTTATAATTTTGATTTATATAATCATCCAATTCATTTAATATCTCTGTGTTTCGTTCGTGAACTCCGGATTTAATAGATAATTCTTTCCCAAGACCAAGGACTGTAGAGTATTTTTGTAAAATCTTTTTTGTCAATGAATGTATCGTAGATATATTCATGTCTTCTATGGATTCAATCTTGTTTAATATATCTGTTTGACGTGTAAGGAAATATAAATTTTGTAAATAATCTTGAAGCCTGGTCTTCATATTTGCTGCAGCTTCATTTGTAAATGTAATCATTATTATTCTTTTCTTAAACTCTTCAACACTGTAATCATGAGCGTAGTTAAGGAACATAATTCTAGATATCATTGAATAGGTCTTTCCTGTTCCAGCACCAGCTTTAATCATCATATTAGTATTGATTGGAGCGTGTTCTATAATATATTGATTTAAATTAAAGTCTGTCTGTGTATCAATAATTCTTAACAAATCAATATTACCCTTAATATCCTCTTCATTTCCATCTTCTATAATTATTGATTTATTTAAAGAATTATTTTTACTCATATAAAAGTAAAGGTTAAATATATTATTACTCTCTTTGATTATCCCATCTTTTTCATAAATAAATGAGAAAGCTTTCTCCTTATCGAGGCTTAGTTCCTCGACCTTCTTTATAGACATATCTTTAGCTTTCTTAATCGTGTTCGCGTTATTACTCACAAATAGAATTTTTGTTCCTTTACTCCACTTATGAAGCAAATCTTTCATCAAGTCTTCATCAAAATTCTCGTTATAAACAAATATAGAATATGGAACTTTTTCGATTTCTTCAAGCTCTTCTTCAAAAATAGGTTCTATTGAATCCTCAGGCTCAAATAACTTTCTGATATCCATTACAAGCGAGTTATCCAATATATCTGTGTCATCACCAAAATACTGTATTTCTTCATATAGATTATTAAATTTATTTATAAAGCTTACTTCATTATCAAAGTCTTCCATTAAGAAAGTTTGCTCTTCAGCTGAAATAATATCCAATTGATTTGATCTAAAAGAATCATAAGATAGATTTGGATAAGCTACTATAGAAAATACTATAGGATTCTTGTTATAGGTATTAGATATTAAATTCATCAATTTAAATCTATACCCATCAGCTTGCTTTAATGGAGAAGGTATAATAATACCATTCCTACCGTAAATTATTTTAGTATTGTCTTTCACACGTATAGTTTGATCCCCTGATATACCTTTTATTTCTATAATAAATACACCTTTCTGAGGAACGATTAATAAAATATCAAATTCAGTCATTTTTACTTTATAATTAAAGTAACAGATCCAATTATCTGGTAATTTTTCTTTTATAAAATTATAAACAAATCTCTCTGACTCATTTTTAAATTCTGGTTCATATGGTAGTATAAAAGCCATTTTAGTCTCTCCTTTTATAACATAAAGGTTACTACTAATTCTTCTCTTGCCCTTGTAGTAGCAACGTATTTTTGACATTCTACTTGTCTTAACTTTAACTGTGTATACCAATCATCAGCATTTTCGTAATCTACATTCCAGTCATTATCTGTATAATTTATTAGGATTACAACTCTAAATTCCAGCCCCTTACAACCTTGCACTGATACCAATCCTACTCCGTTTTCCTCAGAAGGATATATATTACCTTCTAGTACAGTATTTTTTATTCCCTTATATGTAAGAACACCAGAAAACTTATTAGCAGATTTCTTAGATGATAGTATAACTCCTATTTCATGAGGTTTTATCCCATGGTCTAACCAGTTTTCTATCTTTGAAATAGCAAAGTCAAATTGTTTACTAATTTCATTGAATTCATGTACCTCTGGTTCCGGTCCGCTTAGGACACTCTTATAATTTCTTAGATGCTCTGTTACCTTTTCTGAGTAAATAAACTGATCATCTGCATATTCCTTTATCTGTTTAGTAGTTCTATAGTTTAAATCTAAAAAATGACTTCTTCCTACGATATCGATATTAACATCCTTTCTCCATGATGTTAATTGATATATAGTTTGGTTAGGGTCATATAACAGCATAAAGTTATTGTTATTTGATCTTACCAAAGAATATAATACTTTAAGCTTAACTGGGGATAAATCCTGTGATTCATCTACTATAATGCTGTCAAACTGAGGTGGTATAATCTTGTTTTTAATAGCATCGTAGATTATATAAGCTTGATCTTCAAAGTCCATGACCTTTTCTTTGTCTAATAACCATAATAGTTTTTCAAAGAAATTCCATATTCTCTTTCTAGTAGATGGTTGTATTGCCTTTCCTAATCCAGTACGTTGAACCATTAAATATTCTCTTTCAGAAGTTATATTATACTTTTGTATAATTTCCTTGTATTCAGTTTGATAAAATAATAATGGTTCATCTGGTTGAATTGAGTCATATACATATTTGAACAATTCATCTATTCTATAAAAATCGATTTTTTTGTCAGTAAGATTGTACTTCTTACAGATGTTGTAAAACAGTGAATCTACGCCCCAGACTTCAATATTTCTTTCCAGATTTTCTTTTGATAAAAGCATATTTAGCTTGTTTTCTATATAGAAAGCGAGCTTTTTGCTATATGTACACAATAATATATTCTTATTTTCACTTTTCTTGTAAACATTCTTAGAAATGTAAACTGCTCTATGTAGTGCAACTACTGTTTTTCCTGTTCCCGGACCACCCTGAATTATAACTGGCCCATTATAGTTTTTTTCAACTATCTCCTTTTGTTTTGGATGAAGGAATAGTTTCCATTTCTCAAAGTCACCCTCTAAAATCTTCTCCATATCAGATATATTATCAATAACGACAAATCTTCTTTTTGAGTTTTTATGATTTAATGCATTATTTATTGACTTATCATTATTATCTACTGTATTATCTACCAAATCTGCATATACTTCTGTCATAGTTTTACTACCTGAAGCCAAATCTAATAATGCCTCCTGTATTTCTTCAGGAAACACGGTAATATATTCAACAAATTTGTCTTCATCTGCAATTTCATATAAATATTCTGCGTGAACGTTCTCTATACCTAGTTTAATTAAGTCTTTAACTTTAAGTCCTTGTTTCTCTAACAAGGACTTTTGAAACCTATTTGGAAATTGTATTACATTATTTTCGTATTTCTTCTCAGTCTCAAGTACTGAATTAAATAGATATAACGCACCAAAATTATTGATATGTAAAAATTTGCCTTCTGCCCATTTATATGCATCATCGTGATTATCTACATATAGTAGGATTAGCTTGTCTCCTTGATCAGAAAAAATAATTCTCAGATTCAAATTACATCTAGCACTTCTAAAAGAACTATCGCATCTAGTTCGGTCTAATTTATGTATCTGTAATGCATTTCCTTTTCTATGTTTTACTAATGCACGCATTGTATCTAGTGCTATTCGTCTGTCCCTACGATCTAGTCTATCATAACTACTCATATATGAATCTGACATTACTAGCGCTTTCTCCATGAACCTCACCCAATCTAATTTATCCTTAATCTAGTTACTAACATTAATATTAATATTAATATTATCAGATAAATGGTGATTTTACAATATTTTGCAGTGTTGGCCCTCTATCTCAATTTTGGATGTGAAATCTATCTACAGCATGAAGTAGCTCTCCTACATTTTCACTAAAGGTAAGATCAAAATAATGTGAAAAACTCGTATCATTATTTACATATACTTTCTTACCATTGGTCATATGAATTAGTTGATTTACAGGAGAAACTAATAAACTAGTTCCAATTACAATTAATAAATCTGAATTTTGTACTTCCTCTATTGCGCTATTTAATTCTTTCTCAGGTAAATTTTCTCCAAATAGGACTACATTAGGCCTTAAGTCACTACCACATTTATGGCATTTTAATTTATTTATAAACATATCTTTAGTCGCTGATTTTCCGCAGTCTACACAGCTAAACTCGTTTATAGAACCATGTACTCTAAATACCTTTTTATTACCGGCTATAATATGAAAGTCATCTACATTTTGGGTTATAATACTTTTGATCAAACCAACTTTTTCCCATTTTGCTAAGATATCATAGCCAATATGTGGTTTACAGTTCTCAAGGTTATTTACTCTCATCTTATAAAACTCATAGAATATGTCGTAATCATTTAGTAATGCCTCTCTACAGGCAACCTTCATTGGGTCAATTCCACGCCAAAGTCCATCTTTAGATCTAAAATCAGGAATACCACTTTCTGTTGACATTCCAGCTCCAGTTAATACAACTGTGTATTTAGAGCTTTTTAATAATTTAGCAAACTCAATCAACTTATCTTCATTTCTTATATCTCTTTCTTTGTTTTGTATATCCATTAGCTTGCCTCCTAGCTACGTGTTTAAAATAAATTAAATGTATCTTCAACAAAACATGCCCAATATCCTTTTATATTCTCTAATATTTAAAAGAACCTATAATAACCTGCAATTAAAGTTATTAGTATAGGTTCAAGAATAAACAAAATATATAAACTAAATACTCTATTAAGAGAACCTCTCTTCATTACTAAACTCATGTTTTACATAGATTTTCATAAGTTCTGAAAAATGCACTTGTAGTTAGAAGCTCGTCATTTGTTAATTTGTTGGATTTTAATATCTCTTCTAGCTCTAACTCTACATTTTCTATGATCCTTTTATTTCTAAAAAGATAGGCAAGATTTCCACCTTCCTCTGGAGCTAGGTGTAGCGCTTTAAGGAATTTAATTTTATCTTCTCTATATAGTTTTGAAATTATATAACTAAATTCCTCTACATATGCTCCATCAGGATTATTATATAGCTTTTGTATTAAGGCTATCTCTTCCTCATTAAATTCTGTATTTCTTAGAAATGTAAATATCTTTTTTACTTCATTAGGATAATCATTATTTAACTTACTCCAATCAGTCCAATACAGAGAATCTAATAACTCTTTTCTTTCCTCAGCAGATAATAATTCCTTGT
>JGI24708J26588_10000420_pt1 | contig 34576 bp, 30 predicted proteins | sample BioPla1DNA2_FD_26588 | JGI IMG/M metagenome (IMG submission 26588) | reverse complement strand
GCTTATACTTTTAAGTTCTATTTCTACCAGGACAGGATAAATCCCTTTTTTGAGTTTTTCTTTTTAATATGCTAAAATAGTTAAAGATGTAGGAGGAGATAAAATGGTTAGAGAATTTGCCAGATATTATAGGCCCCACTGGAAGTTATTTATACTGGATATCAGCTGTGCTTTTTTAATGTCTGTAATTGATCTGATTTACCCTTATATCAGCAGGCAGTTCATTGATGTTTACATACCTACCAGAAATCTTAACATGATGCTCAAAATGAGCATTTTCCTTCTGGTTATTTTTATTGTCCGCTATATTTTACAATACATAGTTACCTATTGGGGACATGTGCTGGGTATCAGGATGGAAGCAGATATGAGGAAGGAGTTGTTTTCCCATCTCCAGACACTTTCCCTGAAGTTTTATGATAATACCAGAGTAGGTTATTTGATGTCCCGGATAGTCAATGATTTAAATGATATTTCAGAGCTGGCCCATCATGGACCGGAAGAGGTTTTCATCTCTGTTGTCACAATACTGGGGGCTTTTATTGTCATGCTGCACATGAACTGGATTCTGGCCCTGGCCTCTTTTCTGATGGTGCCGGTCATGATTATTTTTGCCATAAGGCTCAGGGGTAAGATGTATCATCGTTTCCTGGACAACAGGATCAAGATAGCAGAGATTAATTCCCAGATAGAGGAGAGCCTTAGCGGAATCAGGGTAGTAAAATCCTTTACCAATGAAACCTATGAGGAGGAGAAGTTTGAACTGGGTAATCAACGGTTCTGTAAATCCAGGGAAAGGGCCATGGAAGCTATGGCTCAGTTTAACTCTGGTATCAACTTTTTTAACAATATGATTGAGCTGATTACCATTGCTGCAGGGGCCTATCTGATTTATCTGAACAGGCTTACTGCCGGTGAATTACTTGCCTTCTTAATATATGTCAATATGTTCATGCGTCCTATCAGGAGGATTGCCAATCTAAATGAACAATACCAGAGGGCCATGACTGGTTTTGGCAGATTCCAGGAAGTCCTTGCCGTAAAACCGGATGTGATCGAAGTGGAGCAGCCCATGGAATTGAAAAATGTCCGGGGAGAGATTGAATATAAAGAGGTATCCTTCAGTTATAATAATGACAGCAGGGTACTTGATAAAATTAATCTTAAGATACGCCCGGGAGAGACTGTGGCCTTTGTCGGACCGTCCGGAGCCGGCAAGACTACTTTATGTAATCTCTTACCCCGTTTTTATGAGATAGATAAAGGAGCCATATACATAGATGGGCAGGATATCAGGGACCTGTCTTTAAAGAGCCTGCGGGCCAATATAGGTATAGTGCAGCAGGATGTCTTCCTCTTTAACGGGACAATCAGGGATAATATTGCCTACGGTAAACCAGATGCCACTGAAGAGGAGATTATTGAAGCAGCTCAGAATGCCGCAGCCCATGAATTTATCATGGAACTGAGTAATGGTTATGACACTGAGATTGGCGAGAGGGGTGTAAAGCTTTCTGGCGGCCAGAAACAGAGAATCTCCATAGCCAGGATCTTTCTGAAAAACCCGCCTATTTTGATACTGGACGAGGCCACCTCTTCGCTGGATAACGAGAGTGAGCGGATTATACAGCAGTCACTGGATCAGCTGGCTAAAGGCAGGACAACCATGATTATTGCCCATAGATTGTCCACTGTGCAGAATGCAGACCGGATTATTGTCCTCACAGAAGAGGGAATCGTACAGGAGGGTACCCACAATACCTTGATAAACCAGAAAGGTGTTTATAGAGACCTCTATTTAAGCCAGTTTGATCAAGATGATAAATTTTATGCTGTCAATGAATAAGGACAGATGATAATTCCTTCACTAAAAAGATTGTAGTTAAGTTCTTTAAAATAAATATGAAATAGTGTATAATGAAAGGGAATCCTTACCTGGATTCCCTTTTTTTAAGTCAATTTTAAGGGGGAATTGAATTGGAGGCTAAAAAACTATATCGTTCGAGGACCGACAGGATGCTGGCTGGAGTCTGTGCCGGTATAGCAGAGTATTTCAATATTGATCCTGCAATTGTAAGAATACTGGCTGTTGTACTCTTTTTTGCTGATGGATTGGGTTTTTTATTTTATATTGTTGCCATGGCAATTATACCGGAAAATAAGGAAGATTTTATAGACGTGGAATTTGACACTGCATCAGGGGATGAAGATACTGACAGTGGTGAAGAAAAGCAGGAGGTAAAAAACAGGGGGAAAAAGAATGATGCCCAGAGATTATTCGGGATTATCCTGATAGGGCTTGGGGTTTTCTTTATTTTTGACAAATGGCTCTATTTCATCCGCTGGCACCGTCTCTGGCCCCTGGTACTGGTGGTTCTGGGTATTTATTTTATCTTCAGGGGGGTCAAAGGGGATGAATAAATATAAAAAGTCCCAGATTGAAGGCGGTATTTTTTTGCTCGGCCTGGGTGTGTTTTTTCTGCTCAGGACTTTTGGGATAATAGGCTCTTTTAATTGGGAGTTCCTCTTTCGTTTCTGGCCGGTTTTGATAATACTTGTCGGGCTCAGTATGATTTTCAAGGAGACCCCCTTCTGGTGGTTAACGACAGTAATCTTTGTTGCCGGTATTATCATCCTGTTTATAGTTAATCCGGAAATACCCTATAATGATAACTATCCCTTTGTGGAAGAGGGGGAAGTAATCAGTTATAATATGCCTGTCAGGGACTCCCTGAGGGAATTGGATTTAGAATTGAATATAGGAGCCGGCAGATTCATCATAGATAGTGTAGATAATGATGAAAATTTATATGAGCTTTATACTCACAGGAGAGGAAGAAGGCCGGAGATAGAATACTTTGCCCGGGGGCAGACAGGCCATTTAAAGATCAAGGCTTATAGTTTTTCCCATCACAGGGGAAGAGGCCCCTGGCACCTGTACTTGAATCCCCGCCTGCTCCATTCAATAGAGATCAATACAGGAGCGGGAAAATTTGAACTGGATTTCAGTAATCTAAAGATTAAGGATTTAAAAATAAATAGTGGGGCTGCTGACCTGAATATTTATCTGGGTACCGATATAGAAAATATAGAGATAAATACTGGTGCCGGCAATATAAAAATAAATATACCGGAGGGAAAGGCTGTCAGTGTCAAAAGCGGGCTCCTGTTAAGTAATCATAATTTTCAGGAACTGGGCCTGATAAAGACAAGATCCTATCATCAGTCGCCTGGATTTGATCATTCTGCTGAAAAACTCTATATAGAGATAAATGCACCCCTCAGTAATATTCAGTTGAACTACTATTCAGTAGATTAGCAGTTTCTTATAAGAATGGACTGGATAAAATTAATAATGTTATTAAGTAAACCTGGCTTTTAAGCCAGGTTTTCACATTTTTACAGATAAACCATATTATATAACAGAAAAGGAGGTTGTTAATTTTGTGTTAATATCCCTGGCCTGGTTAATACTGCTGGCTTTAATAACTGCCTTTATAACGGGATTATACAGCCAGTACCTATATTGGAAGAAGAATTATTTTAAATTATTCAGGCAGGAGGCTAAAGGAAGAAAGGAGGGTTTTCGGGAAAGCCGGGAATCTGGCGGGAATTCATATAAACTAAGCATAAGGAGGGATGTTGATGAACGGGCTGCAGAATGGAGAGAGTCTGGAGATTATTGAAGCTCCAGTAGTAATAGGAGAAAATGTTGTCCAGAAAATGAAGGTAAGTAGTATGACACTGGAGGTTCCGGCAGTCAAGATCAAGGAAATTGACGTGTCCCTGAGAGATATAGAGACAGAGGTAATTGAAAATAAGGTTATAATACAGGGTGTGATACATAAAGAGGTATTTTATGTCGGTACTGACCAGATTTTTCATCATCAAACAGAAGATACCCGGTTAAATACTTTTATAGATATTCCCGGTGCTGCAGCAGGGATGGATGTAGTGCTGGAACCGGGTATAGAACATATAAATGGGAAATTGCTGGCCGAGGGAAATGTACTGGAGTTAAATGTCATAGTTCAGCTATTTGTTAAAGTACTCTCCCGGAAAGAGTTGATCGTTAAAACCGGGACCGGTCCCCTGGTCAAGGTAGAGAAATTGATTGGTGAAAATTCAGTACAGTCTATCATAGCTAATGACCTGAGCCTGGCAGTAAAGGCCCGGAAGATTGTAGATATAATAGCAGAAGTCAGAGAATTGGAAGTTAAACCTATAGATGATCTGGTCATTATCCAGGGTATAGTACATAAAGAGCTATACTACATAGGGGAAGATGAATTGGAACACCGGCAGAGTGAGGATATACCTTTCAGTGAGTTTGTTGATATTCCAGGTACAGAACCTGGTATGAATGTACAGGCATTCTGGGAATTTGAAAATATCAAGGAAAATTTGAATCCAGACGGGATTACCATAAACCAAAAAATAGCCCTGGATTTAACCGTCAAAGTAACTGAGACTATTCAGATTAATCTGGTAACGGGAAAGGATTCTCTGGTCATGTTACCGGAGGTAATTGGTGAAAATACAAAACAATTTTTAGGTGAGAGCAGATTAGACCTGGAGGTGGATCCCGGGGAGCTGATTGAAATAAAGGCTTCTTTTACTGATATAAGTGCAGAGCTGGTCAATGAAAAGGTCATTGTCCAGGGTGTAATTAATAAAAAGGTCCAGTATGTGGGTGAAAATAACCTGGAATATGAGCTGGAAAAAGAACTTCCCTTCTGTACTCTTGTAAATGTGGTAGGGGCCAGGCCGGGCATGCAGGTGGATGTTATACCATCTATCCATCTCCTGGAACCCTCTATTTCGGAAGATGGCAAAGTGTTAAGCCAGAAATATATAGGAGATATCTTTGTCAAGGTTACTGAAAATATCCAGTTTAATCTTTGTGAAGTGGAAACCTATAAGCAGTAAAAAAAGAAAAGCCTGGTGAATGAAACCAGGCTTTTTATCATTATCCTGCTTTTGGACAGCTTCCCGGGGAGGGAGATGGCTTAGCTATAGGTCCCTTATTCTTTCCTGCAGAGGATAAAGATCCAGCCTTCTGCTGCTATCGCCATCATAAAGGGTAAAAATGATTTTATCTTTGTAGAAATAAGCTGTCGTGACTTTGAAAAGTTGGTATGTACCGGGATTTTGCTGGCCGACCATAATAACTTCAAACCCCCTGTATTGTACCAGATCAACCCGGGCATTTCTGACCAGAACTCCCAGTTGTCCCCTGTTGATGGTATAGTTTTCATTGTAGCCCAGGTGCCCTAATCTTCTCTTTAGTTCTTCCTCTTCCTGATAGTTATAGATATAAATCCTGGCCAGATCAGAGCTTCTATCTAAATTCCCATGTATTTCATCATAGCGTTCCAGAGGTATATATTGGACAGCCGGATATTTAAAAATCTTCCTTGAATAACCAAAGGGCATAGTTTCCACCTCCCAGGATATTTTATGAGGGAAATCTCTTAATTGTGAAAAACAATCCTGGCTCCTGTCATATTTAGTCCACCCTATTTATATATTTAATATATGGGAGCTGTGTTTTCACATTTACATGGTTTATGCATATATTATAAATGACAAATTTAATAATTTTTCAGGAAGGAGGAGTCAGATTGGCTGTAAATTTCAATGAAGAGCTGATCCGGGTTGAATATGTAATAGGTGAAGAAGTAGTAACTGAATCCATAACCGGTACCATAACTATACCGGAAGAAAAACCCCCTGCAGAGAGGATTATCGATGTAAGAGACTTTGGTATAAATAATCTGCAGACTACTATTGAAGATGGCGGAGTGGAAATCACAGGAAATATTGAAATTGGCGTAACTTATGTTGGAGTTGTGCCAGAAGATGAACCACAACAGCCTGTACATTTTGTGGAAGGTTCTCTGCCTTTAAGAAACTTTGTGGATATTCCTGAAGCAGAACCAGGCATGAATGTTTTTGTAGATATCATTATCCGCAGGATTTCTTTTGAGCAGGTCCGCATACCGCCTCTGGGAGAAGGGGAGGTATTTGGCGGAGTAAGGACCATAGAAGTAACAGTGGTAGTACAGAAATTTGTCAAGGTAACCGAGTACAGACAAATTACAGTAATAACTGATGTAACAGGTATACCGCGGGAAAATATTACTGAAGAATTACTGAGAATTGAAGATGTTATTGGAGAAAATGTTTTAACCGTAGTTGTTAGCGGGGAACTGAGACCACCAGAGGAGATGGGCAAACCACCTATTGAGAGGGTACTCAACGCTACTGCAGAGATAGTAGGTGATATTCAGACAGAGATTACGGAAGATGGGGTAATAGTCGAGGGAACAATTATGGGCGGAGTTATGTATGTAGGTATAGTTGATCAAGACCAGCCGCAGCAGCCCGTACATTTTATGGAAGATACCTTTACTTTCAGTGAAGCAATAGATGTACCCGGGGCAGAAAAGGGAATGAATGTCCATACTAATGTCTTCATTCAGAGGGTATCCTATGATGTTATTCGCGGTCCCAATGGAGAGATAAGGACTGTTGAAATCGATGTTGTACTCCGGATTTTTGTCAAGGTCACTGAACCTAAACAGGTCAGGGTAGTAACAGATATAATCAGTGACCTGGTGGAAATTGAGCGGGAATTACTGCGGGTTGAAGATGTTGTAGGGGAAGATACGGTCCATGAAACTGTTACCAGGAGATTAACAATTCCAGATTCAGATCCCTTCAAACCGCCGGCAGAGAGGATTATTGAGGCTCAGGCCAGGATAGTGGACCGGGATGTGACTGTAGAGCCAGGCGGAGTCCTGATTGAAATGGATATCGAGGGAAGTATAGTCTATGTCGGTGCAGTGGAGGAAGAACCATTCCAGCCGGTCCATTTCTATGAAGAGGTCTTTACAGATGATAACTTTGTAGATATACCGGGAGCAGAGCCTGGCATGAATGCCCATGTAGAGGTAGAAGTAACCAAGAGCAGTGCCGAACTGGTCAATGTTAATAGACAGGGTAATACCAGACAGGTGGATATGACTGTTGTTATCCGGAAATTTGCCAAGGTAACTGAATTCAGGCAGATGGAGATTGTAACAGATATAATTGTTGTTTCACCTGTAGCTGATGAAGAATGCCCACCCTCCTATGTTGTTTATATAGTGCAGGCCGGTGATACCTTGTATAAGATTTCCCGCAGATACAGGACTACTGTAGATGCACTGATCAGGGCTAATCCAGGTATAGATCCCAACAATCTCCGCATAGGTCAGAAGATCTGTGTTCCCAGTACGATTATCAGCCCAAGGGGTTAATAGATAGAGGGAACTGTAAGGCTTTTTGCTTTTACAGTTCTTTTTTTTATAGAGATAGATTATAGTAATAAACTGTTCATAAAAATATTCAGAGGAAAAAAGAGAGGGCTGTCTGTGCCAGACAGCCCTTTCATATTTTCATCATGTCCATAGCAAAAGACTATATTTCCTGAACAAAGTTAAGGTATACCGGTGAGCGGGGGAAATATAATCTAAGTTGTGGAGCGGGAAACGGGACTCGAACCCGCGGCCCTCACGTTGGGAACGTGATGCTCTACCAACTGAGCTATTCCCGCAGATCTCTAATTTTAGTATAACACTTTTTTATAAAAATGCAATGTTTTTTTGTTCTTCCTTCACAGAAAGTTACGCTATCACACTTGAAGAGAGAGGGGCATATATTATTAATGATAAATTTACTGATAGGAGGTCATTTACTTGGCGAAAGATAAAAATAATAAGGAAGCGAAAAAGAAAAAAGTAAATATCAAGCCACAAAAGGTTAAAAAGGCTATCAAGATTAAAAAAGTTTGAGAAAGGAGGTCAATATGCCCCAGAATTTACGTGTTGATGAAGTAATCGCTGAAAGGATCCTGGAAACTGAGGTAGTGCGTAATGTAAGCATACCGTCAGACAGGCCGGCTGCGGCCAGAGTGGTTAGCGTCAATGCCCGGGTTGAAATCAGGAGCATAGATATGGAGACTGGCTATGTGATAATTAATGGAATTATTAGATCTACTATTTATTATGCTGCTGCTGAAGACCCGGCCAATCTGGAAAGTATCAGAAGGAATTTTACCTTTACAGAACGTATCCCTGTCAGGGGAGCCCGCAGGGGTTATGAGGCTGAGGCTGAGGCCGTAATTACTGACATAGATTTTTCTTTAATCAACCAGCGCTCCATCAATCTGGAGTTTACAATCCAGATTGACCTGGATATAACAGCGGCAGATGTGGTACCCCTGGTCCCGCCAAGAAGAGATATCGATATGCGCAGGGAGAGGCTCAGGATACAGCGCAGTGTGCGGGAGAGAAATTATACCCGGGATCTTGTGGAAACAATCAGGCTGCCTGCAGCTGTTTCCAATATCAGGAGGATAGTAGATGTTGATAATGCGGTTCAGATTACAGAGATTATTACAGCTTATAACCGGGTCCGGGTCCGCGGGATAGTGAGGAGTAATCTGCTTTTTGTCAATGAAAGGGGTCAGCTGGAATATGCTGAACTGACCTATGGTTTTAATGAAAACTTTGTTTTCAATGGTGTAACACCTGAAATGAGTGCCTATGTTGATACAAATATTCTCAGGGAAGAGGCCAGCCTGGTCGACAGCCGGCAGCTAAGACTCCGGACAGAGGTAGCCTTCAGGATACTGGTCGTTGTTGAAGAATTGGTGGAAGTACCTACAGATATAGTCAGTCCAGTCGACGGCTTATATCCCGTTTCCAGGACAATACTGGTGGAGCGGATAGTAATAGAAGAGAGGACCAGGATTTCGGCCAGAGATACAGCAAGGATACCGGAGGGTAATCCAGATATTGCCCGGGTAATCAGTGCCAGTGGCAATATCCGGCAAGGGAGCATAGAAGTAGATGCAGAGAGGGGCGGGGTGCTGATCAGTGGTGTTATTGATGCCAATGTTATCTATGTTGCTGCCCTGCCACAGCAGCCAGTCTATTTTGCTCCTGCCACTATCCGTTTCAGCAGTTTTTTAAACTTCCCCCAGGTGAGGGATAATATGCGGGCCTTTGCTGATATCGATATAGCCAGTATGTCTGCCAGCCAGATATCGGACCGGGAATTAAGTGTAAGGGCTATACTTGATGTAAACCTGTTGGTTACAGAACGGGTCCGGGTTCCTGTGATTACGGGGATAAGCGACAGGCCGGTAGAATTGCCCCGCCCGGTTCCCCCTGCAGCTGATGGCTATATCAGCTATGTGGTCAGGGCCGGGGATACACTGTATTTAATTGGCCAGCGATTTGGTGTTTCAGTAGAAAGAATTATTGCTATAAATAATATCTCTAATCCGGAAAACATACAGGTAGGGCAGACTTTATTAATACCACGGAATTAAAAAGCAGTGAGGCATTTATAAGGAGGAGAGTGGTTATAATAATGCTGAGGTGATCAGCGGTATCATGCTTAAGAAATTAAAGGTGCTCTTTATTTTTATCCCCATCAGCCTGGCCCTATCTTACTTTTTTGATGCTTCCCTTTATTCCTTTATCACGTCAGCCCTGGCAATCATCCCTCTGGCTGCCCTCATGTCCCATTTGACTGATCAGTTACGCCATCTGCTGGGAAGCAGCTGGGGTGGTTTGATAAATGTAAGCTTTGGCAATGCCACTGAATTGATAATTTCGGTTTTTGCAATTTATGATGGCTTGCTGAATGTGGTAAAAGCTAATATAACAGGCTCAATCTTAATGAATTTACTTCTGGTATTGGGTCTGTCTTTTTTTCTGGGTGGATTAAAGTATCAGCGCCAGGAGTTCGATAAATTACTGGCTATTACCAATAGCGTCATGCTCATGCTGGCTGTTATCGGAATGTTAATTCCGGCCATTTTTTATTATGGCTCAGCAAAGATAAAGACTGTAGTACTGGGCAGACTCAGTATAGGAGTGGGACTGGTTCTTTTTTTTACTTATCTGGCCGGCCTATATTTTACTCTGGTTTTTCATGAACAGGAAAAGGATAAAAGAAAAGAAGGGGAGGAAAGGAAAGAGAAGGACTGGCAGGATTATAATTATAAAAGGATAGGGAAGAAAATCTTTTATTTATTATTGACAACTATTTTGATTGCGGTAGAGGCTAATATCCTGGTTGGTTCCATTTCAGCCCTGCAGGAACACTTTAATATATCTCCGGTTTTTATAGGTGTTATCATTTTGCCCATTATTTCCAATACGGCAGAAAATCTGACCGCCATTAAAATGGCCAGGGAGAATAAGATAGATCTCAGCATAACCATTGCAGTGGGTTCCAGTATTCAGGTAGCCCTGTTCCTGGTTCCCCTTTTAATCTTTATCAGCCATTTTATTGGACAACCGATGAATATCTTATTTAATATCCTGGAAATTAGCAGTATAGTTTTGTCTGTATTGGCCATAAATATAGTTTATTTACAGGGAAAATCCAACTGGTTTGAAGGGTTGCAGTTAATAGCAGCCTACCTGATTATAGCCATTGCCTTTTACTTTGCCTGATGATAAGAATGCCTGAATACTGGCCCGGAGAATTTTAGTGAATTCTGTAGGAGGTACTGCGGACTGGCAGTTTCAATTTCTGGCCCGGATAAATCAGATCACTGGTCAATTCATTGATCCGTTTTATTTCTGCCACAGATACATTGAATCTCTGTCCTATCTTCCAGAGGGAATCACCTTTCCGTACAGTATAGATGAAATAGGAATTGTTGTAATGGTCTGTGGAAGAATCTGAAGGGTCATCTTTGGGATATTCAATACTACCGGTCAGGGTCTGCCGGATGATGATGGGTGTACCTATGGAAACCTTGTCATAGACTATTTCCACATCATGGTTATGCATCCGGACACAGCCAAGGGAAACAGCCTGCCCGATTAGATGAGGCTGGTTGGTGCCATGTATGCCATGTTCATTCCAGGTAAATTGCATCCAACGGGTTCCCAGGATACCCCCTGGGTTTTTGATTTTATTGAGCAGTTTAAAATCACCGGTAGGAGTAGGTGTGGAGGGTTTACCAATTGCTACCGGGAATATATGCTCAATCCGGTCATTGTTTTTTAAAATCAGCCGCCGGCTACTTAACTCTATGTATATTTTATAGGCCATAGTCTCACCCCGGTATGGAATTATTTAGTTTCAGTATATTCAGGAAGCTGGAAAAATGTTCAATCAGGGCAGAAAGTTCAGGAATGGGAGGATCTGGCAGGATTAACATATAGAAGTATATTATGATAAATGTTATAATCAAGGTACTGCTGTAATTATGATAACTTTTTTGCGGGAATATAAATATAATTTTAAGGGGGTGAGCAGATGAAAAAATTGATAATTATCATAATTGTAATAAGCCTCTTCAGTTGCTGGTATCTTTTTTCCCGGGAAGAGCTGCTGCTGGTTTCCAATCAATTTTATTTTCAGACAGAGGAAAGGCTGGAAGGAAAAGTGGAACTGGAACTCCTGACCTATAATATCCAGCGGGGCATCGGTCTGGATGGCAGGCTGGATCTGGAACGGACTGCCAGTGTCATCAGGGGGTCCGGTGCCGATATTATCGGCCTGAATGAAGTAGATGTGCGGACAGGCAGAAGTGGTTTCAGAAATCAGGCTGGATACCTGGCGGAGGCCCTGGAGATGAATTATGCCTTTGGACCCAGCATAAGGGGCTATATTGGTAGTTATGGTAATGCTATCCTTTCCAGATATCCAATCATTGATGTGGAGAATATCTTCCTGCCGGTACTGGAAGGCAGTGAGGGAGAAAACCGTTCCCTCTTAAAGGCCAGGCTGGATTTAGGCGGAGGCAGGATTATAAATATTCTGCTCACCCACCTCTCCCTGAACCTGGAGGAACGGAGAGAACAGATAAAATGGATTAATCAATATCTGGAAAAGCTGGAGGACCCCTATATATTGATGGGGGATTTTAATACAGAGGCCCGGGAGGTATTATATTATATCCGGGAAGAGAAGGGCGGGCTGGTATCATTGGTTGATAACAGTAAAACTTACCCGGCAGATCTGCCTGTTAAAGGAATAGATCTTTTCTTTTCCGACGGGCGGGTAACTGTACTGGAGGAATATACTATTGATAGTCCTGCCTCAGACCACCTGCCCCTCTATTTGAAAATCAGCTTATCAGCTGGATAAGGAAAGGCCTGAAAGGGCCTTTTTTGTATAATTGGGACAGAATAAGGGCCATAATATACTGGAAATATAATTGCATTTATCTGGAGGATGGTGAAGGTATCCTGGTGGAAAAGGTCAGGGGTTCTTTACTATTGATTGGTGGTGCGGAAGATAAGGAGGGGGAGAAAAAAATCCTGAAGAGGTTTGCCTCTCTGGTCAGGGAAAAGGACTCTTATCTGTTAATCCTGACTTCGGCGGCCAGTCAGGCCGGCCAGGTGGGGAGGGAATATAGGGAAATCTTTCAGGAACTGGGAATAGAGGATGTTAAAATCCTGGATATAGATAGCAGGGTTGAGGCCATGAGTCCAGAAAATGCCGGGCTCCTGGGGAAGGCTGGGGGTATCTTCTTTACTGGCGGAGACCAGCTGAGGATTACCAGTAACTTTGGCGGAACCAGGGCCTATGCAGCCTTGAAGGAGGCCTATGAAGGAGGCACAGTTGTTGCCGGCACCAGTGCCGGTGCGTCAGCGGTAAGTACTATTATGATTGTGGGCGGGGAGGGAGAAGACAGCCCCCGGTTGAATAGTGTCCGTCTGGCTGCAGGTCTGGGCCTGCTGGAGGGAGTGGTCATTGACCAGCATTTTGCCCAGCGGGGCAGGATGAATAGATTGCTTTTTGCTGTTGCCTATAATCCCCAGATATTGGGTATAGGTATTGATGAGGATACAGCCGTTGAGTTTCAGGAAGAAACCAGTTTTCTGGTCCATGGCAGCAGGACAGTTACAGTCATAGATGGCAGAGGGATAAGCCATAGTAATATTTCGGAACTGGAGGGTGAGCAGGCCCTGGCCCTCCTGAATGTCAAGCTTCATGTTTTACCGGCAGGATATGCCTATAATCTGAATACGGGGAAAGTAATTATTCCCTGATCTGGATGGAGGTAGTGAATGAAGATTTTATCCTATAGATTTTTATCTGGTGTGAATGTCTATGCCTATTCGCCTGTACTGGAAGTGGAGATAGACCTGGAGAAATATGACCAAGTGGAGAGCAGGGATGTTCCCGGTTTTAATGAAAGCCTGCTGGCCTATTATCCCGGCCTTGCCGAACATGGCTGTTCTTATGGATTTAAAGGGGGCTTTCTCCAGAGATTAAGGGAGGGCACCTATTTTAGTCATATCATTGAACATCTCTGTCTGGAGATACAGGCTGGCCTGGGCCAGGATGTTTATTATGGCAAGTCTATCTGGCAGAAAGGTTCCTGTTATAAGATTATCGTGGAGTATCAGGTAGAGGAGATCGGGCTCTTTGCTTTCCGGGCTGCCTTCAGGATAGTAAAAGAGCTCCTCTTAAAAAAAGAGATAGGTTTTACCGTCAGGATGCTTGAAAGAGAGGGGGAGAGGGTCCTGTGTAAATATGGGATTGGTCCCAGTACTGCCGCTTTGTTGAAAGCGGCCAGGGAGAGGGATATACCGGTTATTCCCCTTGACAGGGTGGCCAGCCTCTATCAGCTAGGCTATGGTAGAAAACAGAAGAGGATCGAGGCTACCATTGCTTCAACCACTTCCTGTATTGCTGTGGACATTGCCTGTAATAAGATTCAGACCAGGGCTCTTCTGCAGGAGGCGGGTATACCCGTTCCCCGGGGTTTTGTTGTGGAGAAAATTACTCAATTGAGAGAGATAATACATAGACTGGGTACTCCTCTGGCAGTAAAGCCCTATAATTCTAACCATGGTAAAGGAGTCAGCCTGAATATCAATAACTGGCCTGACTTAAAGGAGGCTTTCCAGCAGGCCAGGGAGTATAGTAAAAAGGTCCTTGTAGAGGAATATGTAGAAGGAAAGGATTACAGGTTACTGGTAGTAGGGGGTAAAATGGTTGCTGCTGCCGAGAGGATACCCCCCCATGTGATTGGCGACGGTAAAAGCAGCATCAGGGAGCTGATCGATATCATCAATAGCTCACCCGTTAGAGGAAAAGGCCATGAAAAAAATCTGACCTGTATCAGGCTGGATGGGATGGTGGAAAAGTGTCTCCAGGAACAGGGGCTGGATCTGGACAGGGTTCCAGAAAAGGGACAGGTTGTTTTTCTCAGGTATAATGGTAACCTGAGTACAGGGGGGACTGCCAGGGATGTGACCGGGGAGGTCCACCCCGATAATGCCAGGCTGGCGGCCAGGGCAGCCCGGATAATCGGCCTGGATATAGCCGGAGTTGATCTTGTGGCCAGGGATATCCGGGTTCCTATATCCCAACAACAGGGAGCTATAATAGAGGTGAATGCTGCCCCGGGGATAAGGATGCATCATTACCCGCAGCAGGGAGAGTCCCGTAATGCAGCCGGCGCCATTATTGATTATCTCTTCCCTGATGATGATGGACGGATACCTGTAATAGCTGTAACCGGCACCAATGGCAAGACCAGTACCTGTCGCCTGCTGGCTAAAATTTTCCGCGAAGTATATGAAAATGTGGGTCTGACCATAAGTGAAGGCACCTATATCAATGACACCTGTATCGGGACGGGTGATAATACAGGGCCTGTCAGTGCCAGGACCCTCCTGAAGGAACCTGTAGTAGATATAGCGGTCCTGGAGACAGCCCGGGGTGGAATCTGGCGGGCCGGACTGGGTTATGACAAAAGTGATATCGGTATTATCCTCAATATCACAGAAGACCATCTGGGCGTAGATGGTATTGAAAGCCTGGAGGAACTGGCTGATCTAAAGTCACTGGTTATTGAGACTGTAAAAAAGGAGGGAGCCTGTATTTTAAATGCAGAAGACCCCCTGGCAGCCAGCCTGGCCAGGAGGGCCAGTGCACCAGTCGTATATTTTTCAATAAAGGCCAATAATCTCTTGCTTGAATCCCATTGTCAGCTGGGGGGGAAGGCTGTTTATCTGGAGGGTAATACATTGGTCTATCAGGAAGGCCCCTATAAAAGGTTTATCCTGGAGGATGTCAGGGAAGTCCCATTTACCTTTAAAGGATTGGCTGTCCATAATTTAGAAAATATCCTGGCTGCCACTGCTGCCGCTTTATGTTCCGGTGTGGAGGCAGAAATCATCCGGAAGGCCTTGTTGAGCTTTGGCAGCAGTAGAAATGATAATCCAGGCCGCCTGAACCTCTTTGAGGGTACCGGCCTGAAGGTAATACTGGATTACGGCCATAATCCAGTAGGTTTCAGGGAGGTCTTCAAGTTCATGAAGAAATTAGGGGGGAAGAGGTTAGCCGGTGTAGTGGGGGTCCCCGGTGACCGGAAGGATGATTTAATTATCAGGGCAGGAGAAATCTGCGGCAGGTACCTGGATCTTGTTTATATAAAGGAAGACAGGGATTTAAGGGGAAGGAAGGCGGGGGAAGTGGCTGCTTTAATCGAAAAGGGCCTGGTGAAATCGGGTTTTACCGGCTTTTATAGCTTTATTGCTGATGAACAGGAAGCCCTGAGGGAGGCCCTGGCCAATGCTTTGCCGGGAGATATAATTGTCTGTTTTTATGAGAGGGAGCCGGAAAAGCTGGTCCAGATTATCCAGCAGGGTATAATAGAATTTGAGACAAGGGAGGCCTTCAGGGAGCAGGGACAGGAGGAACTTTATTTACTGAAAGGATGATGTTATAATAGTAGCCGGGGAGGTTACTTAAGATGAAGGAAATTACTGTACCAGCTCCAGCCAAAATTAATCTGGCCTTAAAGATTAAGGGGCTCAGGAGTGATGGTTATCATGAAGTGGAGTTGATTATGCAGAGTATCAGCCTGCATGACCGGATAAGGCTTAGGAAAAATGACGGTGGTATAAGGTTGACTACATCAGATCCTTCTTTACCGGTGGGAAAGAAAAATCTGGCCTATAGGGCAGCAGAGGTAATCCTTGATTATGTAAATCTCCCGGCAGCCGTGGATATACATATAGAGAAAAGGATACCGGTAGCTGCAGGACTGGCCGGAGGGAGTACTGATGCTGCTGCAGTCCTGGTGGGTATCAATAAGCTTTTCGGCCTTTCCCTGGCTGATGAGGTCCTGTTGGAACTGGCAGCCGGGCTGGGTTCAGATGTACCCTTCTGCCTGCATGGAGGGACAGCCTTTGCTTATGGCAGGGGAGAGAAAATCAGGCAGTTGCCGGATATTGAGAGGCTGGACCTGGTAATAGTCAATCCCGGTATTCCTATCAGTACACCCTGGGCTTATACTCAATATGACCGATCAGGTAAGAAAAGTAATCTGCCGGTAAATAAACTGCTTCAAATTATCGAAGAGGATAAGGAGATTGACTGGCAGGAAGGCTGGGGGAATGATCTGGAAGGGATTGTTTTGAAGGAATATAAGGAGCTTCCACTGATAAAGGAACGTTTAAAGGCCATGGGGGCTCAATTTGTCCTGATGTCCGGCAGCGGTTCTACCTTTTTTGCTGTTGTTGAGGACCAGAAGCAGGGAGAGGAGATCAGGGATAATTGGCCGGATAAAAAAGATTTTGTTACAATTGCCTGGACTGTTAAAAAGGATTTTCCTGAATTATGGTGAAATAGAGATTAATATAATCTTGTGCCTGTGTAGGGGGTTAGAACATGAAGCTGGATGTTATAATTCTGGCCGGAGCACCCAATGATGGTCCGTTGAAGGAAATGTCTGATACAGAACATGAAGCATTGATAAAGATTGCCCATTTGCCGATGGTGGAATATGTACTTAAGGCAGTGAACCAGGCCCAATATACGGGCAGAGTGGTGGTAGTCGGGCCCCAAAAAGAACTGGAGGAATCCATCCAGGAGAAGGCGGATTTTTTTGTTGAAGGCTCCTATTCCATCAAGGATAATATTTTAAGGGGCCTGGCTGCCCTGGAGGATGGAAGTGATTATATCCTGTTAATGAGTTCAGATATACCTTTGATAACAGCAGAGGTTATCGATAAATATATCCAGGCCTGCTTACAGGATGGCAAGGCAGATCTTTATTATCCTATCATACCTAAGGAGAGTAATCTGGAGAAATTCCCTGAGGCCAAAAGGACCTATTTTCAGCTGGCCGAGGGTGTTTTTACCGGGGGCAATATGGTCATTGTCAAACCGGAAATATTTACAGGGACAGAGGCCTTGCTGGAGAAGGTTTTTGCCTGGCGTAAAAAACCCTGGAAATTAAGCAGGTTGCTGGGAGTAAAGTTCATCATGAGGTTTGTTGCCGGGAATCTTTCCATTGTTGAGATTGAAGAAAAGGTGGCAAAGATAACCGGTTACAGGGGACATTTTATGGTGACTGAAGATGCGGAAATAGGTTTTGATGTGGATAAACCCAGTGACCTGGAAATCATACAGAATACTTTAATATCATAAAAAAATCCTGCCCTAAGGCAGGATTTTTTTGAGCAGCTCTTCCCGCAGGCTATCAATCTTTGCAAAATCTAAAGCACTGGCATAGTAGTTTTCCAGCTCATCATAAAGGCTCCTGGCTTTCTTCAGGAAATAGTAGACCCGTTTCATCAGGTCATCATAGATTTTTTCGGCATCAAGGATTTCCCCATTATATTTCCTGATATAGTCCAGATCTATGGTCTCGCCCAGATTGATTATGCTGTCAGTTGTTTTAACCCCTTCCAGGCAATGGGGCGGGGTGCCGACCAGGAGGGCAGTGTCTAATTCAGGGATGATAGCCCCATCCAGCTTTTCCGGTTCCAGGGGACAATGGAGATAGAGAATAAAATAACCGTATTTGGCCGCCTCCTGGCAGAAACTTTGAATTAAGCGGGATTTACCGGTACCCGGGCTGCCCTTGATGAGGACTCGGTTATTAAACTCTGTACTGATATTTTCTAGAAAATTAACAGGTCCCTGGGGGGTAATGGCACTGCCGAACAAATGCCTTTCCCGGCCAGGCTTAAAATCAGCTTCCTTCAGGTTTTTCCTGATAAGCTCATGGACCAGTTGATGATATTTTGCCTGATTCCGGCTGGCCTGATAGTATTTTTTCCAGTGGAGATAGACTATCCTTGCTGCTTTTAGAAAACTATAGGCCTGCTGGAAATGATGGCGGACCGCTTCACCCAGCTGGATTATCTGTTCCCGGTTTTTCTTCAGGCTTTCTCCATCAAGGAACTGGTCTAAATTGATGATTTCTTCAATAACTCCCGGGAAGGCCGGATCAATGAGGTGAGGAGTGGTACCGTCAAAAAAAGCAAGTTTTAATTCTGGAATCAGTAAGCCGTCCAGGGAGTCTTTATCTGAAGCACACCAATGAAATTCCAGGTCCAGATCTATTTTCATCAGCTCAGCAGCAATTTTTTTCATGAAAGTAGATTTTCCCGTCCCGGGCCCGCCTTTGAGGATAAAGACCTTTTCCGCCTGATAAGGAAGGTAATGAAAGAATGAGTAGAAGCCTTCAGGCGTGTTTCCACCGGCAAAGAAGTTTTTTATCCTGCCCAAGTTTGATTCACCCTTTCAGTCTTTATACTATAATAATATGTAGGAAAAATAAAAAATATAATACTTTGCTAGGTCTTGCCAAAAGACGGACCTGGGTATATAATGTATAAAATAAAGGCTTTATTGCTGAGGGGGGACTACAGGTGAAGGGTATCAAAAAGGAGTTACAGGAATTATGTTTTAGCAACCTGACAATCCGCTGTCTGGCATATCTGGCTTTATTTACTGCCATGGTTGCTCTTGCTACGTATTTTATCAAGATTCCCGGTGCCAACACTTCCTATTATAATCTGGGGGAGGCTTTTATCTTCATGATTGCCATAGTGTTTGGCCCCAGGGCAGGTTTAGTTGCCGGTGCTCTGGGTTCTTCCCTGGTAGATCTGGTCCTGGCCCCTATCTGGGTGCCATTTACCTTTGTAATCAAGGGAGTAGAAGGCTGGGTGGTAGGAAAACTGGCCGCAGGGAAGGGGTTTTCCGGGAGGCTTATTGCAGTGATTGTCGGTGGTCATATCATGATCCTTGGTTATGCCATCGCAGTCTGGATTCTATATGGCTGGCCTGCTGTCCTGCCAGAAATAGTAGGTAATTACGGTCAGGCGGTGGTGGGTGCTATTATCGGTATACCATTATCCAGAACCATTAAAAAAATATTAAAATAAGCTATATAAGTGATATGGAGGTAATGATAGAGGATGCAGATAGGGAAAATTCCAGGTAAGAAATTAGAGGAGATTATCTTAAATAAGATCACTTATAAGAGGGATGATGTCCTGCTCCATGCCGGACTTGGGGAGGACAGTGCAGTTGTAGATCTGAAAGGGGATCTGCTGGCCATAGCTTCTGATCCCATTACCGGTACCAGTAAGAATGCAGGCTATCTGGCTGTTCACGTCGCCTGTAATGATCTGGCAGCAGTCGGTGCAGAGCCTGTTGGTATACAGGTGATACTCCTATTGCCGGAGACTATAAGGGAAGAGGAAATCGCCTGCCTGATGCATGAGATTATTGAGACTGCTGCCAGTATAAAAGTAGAGGTGCTGGGCGGGCATACTGAAATTCTCTCTCTGGTGAGCCAGCCCATTACCTGTGTTACTGCAGTTGGCAGGGTAAAAAGGGAGCAGCTCGTCAGTTCCAGTGGAGCCCGTCCAGGTGACGATATCCTGATTACAAAGGGTGTAGGCATTGAGGGGACTTACATACTGGCCAATGATTATGCTGATTTATTGAAGGAAAAAGGTGTTTCCCAAAAAACTATAGATGAAGCCTTAAAATATAAAGATAAGCTCAGTGTCCTCAAGGAAGGTTTGCTAGCAGCAGAATATGGTGTCCACGCCATGCATGATGTAACAGAAGGGGGCCTTTATGGCGCCCTGGAAGAGTTAAGTCAGGCGTCCAATACAGGTTTTGAACTTTATCTGGATGAATTGCCAGTAAGGACAGAGACCAGGGAAATAACAGAAGCTCTGGGCATAGACCCTGCAGGTTTAATATCTTCCGGCTCTTTATTGATCACTGTACCCGAGGGAGAAAGGCTGATTGAGTTCCTAGAGGAGGAGGGTGTACATGCCTGGAAGATAGGGGCAATCACCGCAGAGGGAAGAACCATGATACGAAAGGGCAGAAAGGAAGTTTTCAGCTGGTCTAATAAGGATGAATTGTGGCGCTTGATGGAGTAATTTCCTTTTTTTTCTTGACATTCACCCAGAAAATGGATATAATCTTATTAAAATAAAAATAAGGTGGTGGACATCTTGAATATTACTGAGGTTAGAATCTTTTTAACTACCCAGCCGGGCCCTACCAAGGCCTTTGCCAGTGTGACTTTTGATGATGCTTTTGTAGTTAAGGATTTAAGGGTAGTCGATGGCAAAAAGGGCTTGTTTGTATCTATGCCAGCCCGTAAAGATAAAAATGGTGAATATAGAGATATATGCCATCCTATCAATACAGATACCCGCAATCTGATCCAGGAAGCAGTTATAAAAAAATATCAGGAAGAAATTGCTTGAATACATAAAATGCCGGCAGGGACTACAACAGTCACTGCCTTTTTATATTGTAGGGAATTTTCTTGACATTTTATCTTAACTTTGTTATACTTCTTACGATTAAAGCTAAGATTAAGGGGACTTTAAATGAAACCATATGTAATGGCAGATGATCTTTACCAACATAAGCTGGCAGTAGTTCTCGGCCGGGGAAAGCGATTACACAGGCTCTTGAGGCATTTTCCCACTGAGAAAAAATTTAAGGCTGCCTCGATAGAGGAGATTGCCAGTATAATTGGAATCAAGAATCCCAATTCTGCTATTTTACAGAAATTAAAAAAACTGGATACCGTTTATGATAAATTGGTCACTTTCAAAGTGGATTCTGCCTGGAGCAGGAAACCACGGGCCCGTAGAATTATGGGTATAGATACAGAATACCTGAAAAGCAGCCTGGATTCCATCCAGTATGTTATCCTGGATGGTTTTGAGCATATCAGTTCAGGTATAATATTTACAAATGGTTCTATCGCCCAATCCACCAGTATTTGTGAAGGAATTAATTTATTAAGATGGGTTATAGAGGATTATCAGCCGGAATTAATAGTCGGCCATAATTTCAATTCTGATATATCTATTTTAGAATCTGCCTATGGAGATCAATTGCCGGAGTTGTATTATTTTGATGATACTATGGACCTGATGGCAAAAAGCAATCTGGCTAATATCCTGGGCAGTTCCAGTTTAAATAAGGCAGTACAGAGACTCTTTGATGCTGATGTTATCGGGCTTTTTAATGCCTATCATGATTTGGATTTGCTGGTGGAGTATGGGATTAAAGATGCTCTATATCCAATATACTTAAGATACTATATATTGAATGGAAAATTACCGGAGGTAAATTTCACCCTGAAACCAGAAAAAATAGTCATGGAGGAAAACCGTCAATATTTACAAAAGAAGGACGGTTTCCAGATAAAACTCCAGGAACGGGGAGGTTAGCGGGAAGATGAATAAGGTCTTGTCTATAATTCTGGCAGCTGGACAGGGTACCAGGATGAAATCTGATAAGGTGAAGGTCCTTCACCATGTAGGCGGCCGTCCAATGGTCCACTATGCGGTGGACAATGTAGCCGGTTTTAGTTCCGGTACAGTCGTAATAATCGGCCGGCAGGGTGACCTGGTACGGGAAAGTTTAAAGGGAAAGGCTAACCTGAAATTTATCGAACAGGAACAGCAGCTGGGAACTGGCCATGCAGTAATGCAGGCCAGGGAAGAGATAGCAGGACATGATGGTCCTGTATTGGTTTTATATGGTGATACACCATTATTGAGGGAGGAAACCTTAAGGGAGTTAATTAATGTTCATCAGGAGAAAAAGGCTGCCTGTACTGTTCTGACCACTATGTTAATAGATCCAACCGGATATGGCAGAATAATCAGAGATGAAGCAGATTATATTGAGAAAATAGTTGAAGAAAGGGATGCCAGTGTTGAGGAGAAAAAAATCATGGAAATAAATAGCGGGGTCTGCTGTTTTGATAGTAACCTCTTGCTGGAGGCCCTTGCCAATCTGGATAATAAGAATGCCCAGGGAGAATATTACCTGACAGATACCATAGCCTATTTAAATGAACAGGGGGAAAAGGTTTTCCCGTATCTGATAGATGATTTTAATGAAATCATAGGTATCAATGACCGCACTCATCTGGCCAGGGCAGAGCGGATTCTCCGGAGCAGAATCAATGAGAAACATATGGAAAACGGGGTTACGATTATTGACCCGGCAACTACCTATATAGATAGTGAAGTAGAGATAGGGCAGGATACCATTATTTATCCCTTTACATATATAGAAGGAAAAACCATAATTGGCAGGAATAGTATCATAGGACCTCACTGTCGAATAAGAGATTCAGAAATAGGAGAAGCTGTTAATATATTGGATCATTCTATTATATTCGAAAGTAAGATTGGTGCGAAAAGTAATGTAGGGCCTTTCGCCCATATCCGGCCAGGCTGTCTGCTGGAGGTTGAAGCAAAGGCAGGCAGTTTTGTGGAGTTAAAAAACAGCACTGTAGGCAAGGGGAGCAAGATACCCCACCTGAGCTATGTAGGTGATGCCGTAATCGGCCAGGATACCAATATCGGTGCTGGTACTATTTTTGCCAATTATGATGGAGAGAAAAAATATCAGACCCAGGTCGGGGATAAGGTCTTTATTGGAAGCAATACAACCCTGGTTTCACCAGTGAAAATTGGTGATGGAGGAAAGACCGGGGCAGGTTCAGTAGTTACCAAAGATGTACCGGAAGGAACTACTGTTGTAGGGGTACCTGCCAGGAAATTTGACAGGAAAGAGAGGTAAGGTTGAAGATTGATGTCTACTTATAGCGATCGCTTAAAGATTATTACTGGCAACTGCCACCCTAAATTAGCACAGGATATCTGTGACTATTTAGGAACAAGCCTTGTTAGTGCTGATATAAGAAGGTTTGAAGATGGTGAGATTGGGGTTAATATTGATGAAACCGTCAGGGGTGCTGATGTCTATGTAGTACAACCTACCAGTCCGCCAGTCAATGAGAATATCATGGAATTACTGGTCATCGTAGATGCTTTACGCAGGGCCTCAGCCAGGAGAATAACTGCTGTTGTTCCCTACTATGGATATGCCAGACAGGATAGGAAGGCACAGCCAAGGGATCCCATAACTGCCAAACTGGTAGCAAACCTGATTACAACTGCGGGAGCCAGGAGACTATTAGCAGTTGATTTACATGCCCCCCAGATCCAGGGTTTTTTTGATATACCTGTTGATCACCTCTATGCTGTACCAATCATGGTGGACTATTTTAAAGAAAAAAACCTGGAAAACACTATTGCAGTTGCCCCGGATGTGGGGGCGGTAAAAAGGGTCCGTGCCTTTGCTGAATCACTGGATATACCTCTGGCTATTGTTGACAAAAGAAGGCCAAGGGCCAATGTGGCGGAGGTCAAGAATGTGATTGGTGATGTAAAGGATAAAAATGTTATCTTACTGGATGATATTATCGATACTGCCGGCACTATCACTGAAGCAGCCAAGGTCCTCAAAGATAAGGGAGCAAGAGATGTTTATGTCTGTGCTTCCCACGGACTTTTTTCTGGACCAGCTATAGAGAGATTAAAAGCAGCACCGATAACGGAGCTAATAATTACTGATTCCATTCCCCAGAAGGATCATGGTCTGGAAAATTTAAAGGTTCTCTCTGTTGCTCCTCTGCTGGGTGAAGCCATAGACCGCATTTTCAGGGATTTATCAGTTAGTGTTTTGTTCAGGTAAATAAAATGAGCTAATTGCTTGCTGATTTTTATTCTGGATGGTATAATATTTGGGTGGAAATTTATTATTCGCCACTGGCAAATAATAGACCTGGATATATTGTTCCTAAAAGCAAAGAATTAGAAGGAGAGGATTGCTATGGAAAAAATTAAATTAGCGGCACAGGTCCGGGAGAAAACAGGTAAAGGTGTTGCCCGTAAATTAAGACAGAGTGGTCTGGTGCCAGCTGTGCTGTATGGTAAAGATAAGGATCCACAGACATTAATAGTTGACCCTCAGGAAGTAAGAGCTTATCTGGCTGGAAATGTCATCTTTGATCTTGAGATAGAGGGCCTGGGTAAGGAAACAGCAATGATTAAAGAAGTACAGAGAGACGTCATAAGTGGGGATATAAAACATATAGACTTCCTACATATCAGCATGGATGAGAAGGTTACTGTTACTGTTCCCATTGCTCTGGTTGGAGATGCTGCAGGTGTCCAGGAAGGCGGAGTAATCCAGCAGCTGCTCTGGGAATTGGAAGTGGAGTGTTTACCTCTGGAGATTCCAGAAACCATTGAAATCGATATCAGCAATCTGGGTATCGGTGAATCATTGAGTGTAAGTGAAGTTTCAGCACTCGGGGGTACTGATATTCTGACCTCGGGGGAAGAGGTTATTGTTACTATAGTTCAGCCGACCGCAACTGTTGAAGAAACTGATGCAGAGGAAGAAGTTACCGAACCAGAAGTAATTGGTGAAGAAACAGAAGAATAAAATGTCCAGTCCAGCGTAATCCTTTTACAGGATTACGCTTTCCGTCTGGTAAGGAGGAATTAAGATGTTTTTAATTGTAGGTTTAGGGAATCCAGGACCCAGATATAGGCTGACCAGACATAATGCAGGTTTTATGGCTGTCCATAAACTGGCAGAAGATTTTAATATAAAAGCCAACAGTACTAAATTTCAGGCCATTATAGGAGAGGGCCACATCGCCGGCAATAAAGTTATATTGGCCCAGCCCTTGACATATATGAATAGTAGCGGAATAGCCGTTAAACAGATAGTGGATTATTATAAGATAGAGAGAGATAAAATCATTATCATTTATGATGATTTGGATTTACCGCCGGGAAAACTGAGGATAAAGAAAAAAGGCAGCTCCGGTGGACACAATGGAATAGCCTCTATTATAGAATCTCTGGGGACCCAGGAAATACCGAGGATACGGATTGGTATTGGCTCTCCGCCAGAGGATTTTTCTGTTATTGATTATGTACTGGGACATTTTACAGCTGAGGAGCGGGCTATAATTGAAGAAACCCTCAACAGGATCAGCCCTGTTATAGAAGAGATTATCCAGAATGGTTATCAGGCAGCCATGAGTAAATATAATTAGGGGATAATATTGCTTAACACAGGAAAAAATATGAAAAAATTAAAAATAAAGAAAACCAAATGAAAAGATTAGAGACCCGTACTTTTTTGTAGGGGTCCTTTCGGCATTTATATGAAAGGAATAATAAAAATGAGATTTAACGAGTTACTTATCCATTCGAAATTAACAGAAGCTGTTTCAGGAGAGCTGAATAAGGGAAATAGTCTTGTGTTGAACGGCCTGGACAATTCCCCCCTTATTTATTATCTTGCCAACCTGTTCGGGGAGATGGATAAGTCCTTTTTATTGATAGCTCATGATAATTATCATCTGCTGAATTATTATGAAGATTTGATCAGGTTATTGGATAAGGAAGAGGTCCTCGTGTATCCGGAAGTAGAGATTCTGCCCCATGAACAGATTTCAGCAGATCCTACTGAGCTGAGCGAGAGGCTGGCTGTTCTGGAAGACTTAATTTTTAAACCGGAAAAGAAAAGGATTATCCTGATAACAGTCAGGACCTTGATGAGGAAAATGATGCCGGTGGAATTCTTCCGCCAGCATTCCCTGGAGCTGAGGCCGGAACTGGAGCTGGATTTGAAGGAAGTTACAGAATTTCTGGCTGTTGCAGGCTATGAGAGAGTTAATATGGTCGAGGAAGAGAAACAGTTCAGCCTCAGGGGTGGTATTCTTGATATTTTCAGCAATTCCAGGGACTATCCAGTGCGGATAGAATTTTTTGGTGATGAGATAGATTCTATCAGGGAGTTTGATCCGGCTACACAGCGTTCCAGGGACAATTTGCAGGAAATCATTATCCCTCCAGCCAGGGAGTTAATCCTTACTCCGGCAACAATCCAGTCTGCGCTTGAAGGGATAAAGAGAGATTCGCTGAAAACTGTAAGTTTGCTGCAGGAAAAGGGCAGCACAGAAGAGGCCAGGTATTTGCAGGATAAGATGAAGGAAATACTGGTCAATCTTCAGGAGTCAGGGGAATTTCCCGGTTATGAACAGTTTTTGCCCTATTATTATCCACAGATGAACACCTTCCTGGATTATCTGCCGGAAGATACCCTATTAATCCTGGACCAGGCCGGCAAGGTCTGGCAGAATGCAGAAAAATACGAAACTGAACTGGCTGAAACCTATCTTGCTTTACTGGAACAGGGTACTGTCCTATTAAATTACCTGGATAATTTTCAGACAACTCAGGAACTCCATGAAAGGATACGGGAAAATACAGCCTTATTTGTTTTTTCGCATAAACAGGAAAGGGATTTCAAGGCCGGGCTGCCTGAATTTGACATAAATGTAGGTGTTGTAGAATCCTTTAATGGGCAAATAGAGTTGCTGGTTGGCAGGCTAAAGGAATTAAGCAGGGAAAGATACCGGGTAATTATAACCCTGAATTCGGCCAGTAAGGCCAGAAGGATTGCCGGGTATTTACAGGAAGAGGAATTGCCGGCTGCCTATCATGAAAGTGATGTGGATAAGGCGAGGATTACGGTAAAATCCGATAGTTTAGCAGAGGGTTTTATATTTGAAGACCTTAAACTGGTGGTCTTTACAGAGAAAGAGGTCTTTGGCCGTAAGCAGAAGAGAAAGAGAAGAATCAGGAATGTGGAGGAAGGACTGAAAATTTCTTCACTGGATGAATTAAAGGCCGGGGATTATGTCGTTCATGAGAATCATGGTATAGGAAAATACCTGGGTGTCCAGACCCTGGAGATTCAGGGAAAACACCAGGATTATTTAGTAATTAAATATGCCGGAGAAGACAGGCTTTATGTGCCTACAGACCAGATCGATCTGGTACAAAAATATATCGGTGCTGATGAGGAGAAACCCAGGCTGTATAAGCTGGGGGGGAATGACTGGAAAAAGGTTAAGCAAAAGGTAAAACAATCGGTCAAGGAGATGGCCTTTGGACTACTGGAATTATATGCGGAAAGGGAGACCATCGAAGGCTTTGCCTTTTCAAATGATACAGTCTGGCAGCAGGAGTTTGAGGAGGCTTTTCCCTATGAAGAGACTCCTGATCAGTTGAAGGCCATAGAAGATGTAAAAAGGGATATGGAATCAAATTACCCGATGGACCGGCTACTCTGTGGTGATGTAGGCTATGGTAAAACTGAGGTGGCCATCAGGGCAGCCTTTAAGGCAGTCATGAATGGTAAACAGGCTGCAGTCCTGGTGCCGACGACTATCCTGGCCCAGCAGCATTATAATACCTTCCAGGAAAGAATGGGTAATTACCCTATAAATATTGATATGATCAGCCGCTTCAAGACACCCCGGGAGCAGAAAGAAATAATAAAGAAACTGGCTACTGGGGAAATTGATATAGTCATCGGGACCCACCGCCTGTTATCTGATGATGTTGCCTTTGATGACCTGGGTTTATTGATAATTGATGAAGAGCAGAGGTTCGGGGTAAGCCATAAAGAAAAATTGAAGAATATCAAACGTAATGTAGATGTCCTGACCATGACTGCGACACCAATCCCCCGTACCCTGCATATGGCTCTGGTTGGTGTCCGGGATATGAGTGTTATTGAGACACCACCGGAAAACCGTTATCCCATCAGGACCTATATCCGGGAATTTAACCCTGAGCTGATCAGGGATGCTATCCGCAGGGAACTGGCCAGGGGCGGGCAGATTTATTTTGTCCACAACCGGGTGGAGGATATAGAGCAGATGGCGGATTTTATTAGGAAGCTGGTCCCGGGTTGCCAGGTAGTGGTGGCCCATGGCCAGATGAGTGAGCGCAAACTGGAGAGGATTATGCTGGATTTTTATCAAAAGGAATATGACCTGCTGGTCTGTACTACTATTATTGAGACTGGTCTGGATGTCCCTTCAGTAAATACAATAATAATTAACAGGGCAGAACAGATGGGGCTGGCCCAGTTATATCAATTACGGGGCCGGGTAGGCCGTTCAGATAAGATTGCTTATGCTTATCTACTATATGGAAAGGATCGGATTCTGCCTGAAATAGCGGAAAAACGCCTGAAGGCAATAAAAGAGTTTACCAATCTTGGTTCCGGTTTCAAGATTGCCATGCGGGATCTGGAGATCCGGGGCGCCGGTAATCTGTTAGGGCCGGAGCAGCACGGCCATATAGCTGCAGTGGGTTTTTCCCTCTACTGCAAGCTGTTGGATAATGCCATCAGGGAACTGAAGGGTAAGAGGACTGAAAGGCCAGAAGAGGTAGAGATCAAACTAAATATTGATGCCTATATACCTGATGATTATATCTCTGATTCACAGCAGAAGATAGAACTCTATAAAAAGATAACTAAATTAAAGGATAAGGAGGATTCCTTTGATCTGATCGATGAACTCATCGATAGATTCGGGGAACCGCCTCTTGAGATATTGAATCTGATCAAGATTAGCCAGATCCGGACTCTGGCTACCAGGGCCGGCCTCAGCATGATATATGAGAATAGGGGTTATATCTATTGTAAATTTGTGGATCAGGGCAGATTAAACCGGGAGGCCATAATTGCCCTGATAGAAAAATATGCAGGCAAGTTGAGGGTAAAAACAGGAAAAGAGACAGAAATAGGAGTAAAAACAGACCAGCTGGATGAGCTGGAAAAGATTTTAAATGAATATCTGGTATTTTCCGCCTCCTCAGAATAAGGCCGGATTATATCATCTCTCGGGCTGCAGGCATAATTTGCACAATGGGTATAAATTTACCTCCCGTGGGTAAAGATATCAATACAGCCATTTTTAATTAATTGAAGAAGCTGTAGATAACTCCAAGGGAGGTGAAGGCTGGGTTGGCCCGGCGTAAAATATGAAAGCGACAGGTATAGTCAGAAGAATTGATGATCTGGGCAGAGTCGTGATACCTAAAGAAATAAGAAGAACCATGAGGATTAGAGAAGGAGAGCCCCTGGAGATATTTGTAGACAGGGAAGGGGAGGTTATCCTTAAAAAATATTCTCCCATCGGTGAGTTGACTGAGTTTGCCCAGGAATACGCAGATGCTCTGGCAGAAGAAACCGATACAGCTGTTTTTGTACTGGACCGGGATGTGATAATAGCTGTTTCCGGCGTTCCGCGGAAGACCTTTCTTGATAAGCCAATCAGTGCTGAAGCAGAGAAAGCCATGGAAGATAGAAGACCTGTAATTATAAATGGGCAGGGAGCAGATGCTTTCTGTCAGGGGGTCAGTGAATTAGAGGGTTACTCCCTGCATTCAACAGTGCTGGCTCCCATCATAGTTGAAGGGGATCCTATTGGTGTTGTTGCAATAAGTAGTAAGGAAGATGGAAAGGAAGTAGGGGAACTGGAGCTGAAATTGGCTGCAACTGCTGCTTCCTTTCTGGCCAAACAGATGGAACAATAAAATACTTATCCCCCCCTGCCGGGGGGTTATCGTAATAAAGAAGGCTGACTTATATAAGGATATATATATCCTTATACATTATTTATTTCCTGGAGGAAAAGCTAGAAAATAGTCCAATATAATTAATAGAAAATTATAATGAAAGGGCGGTAGGATTTATGACCGGGGAGAAAAGAAGGAGTTTTATTGAGGGAGCAGCTATACTTACAGCAGCAGGAATGCTGGCTAAAGCAATGGGTTTTGTTTACCGGATTTTTTTAACCAGGATAATAGGAACAGAAGGAATAGGTCTTTATCAGGTGGCTTATCCCGTTTATACCACTTTACTGGTAGTATCCCGCTCGGGAATTCCGATCGCCCTGGCTAAATTAATTTCTGATAAAATCTCCAGGGGAGAGAGGAAAGCGGCTTTTCAGATTTTCAGGGTCAGCCGCCAATTATCATTTTCCCTGGGACTCTTTTTTTCTATTTTGATGATCTTACTGGCTAAACCCTTAACCATTATTTTTAAGTGGGGGCCAGATGCCTTTTATCCTGTAGTGGCTATAGCCCCTGCCATCTTTTTTGTCTCCATTATGGCTACTTACCGGGGTTTCTTTCAGGGCCTGCAGGATATGGTCCCTACCGCTTTATCGCAGGTCGTGGAACAATTTGTCAGAATGATTACCATGATCTCTTTGGCCTATATCCTGGTCAGGCATAGTCTCAGCCTGGCTGCAGCAGGGGCAACTTTTGGTGCTGTGACCGGTGCTGTTGCTGGACTTTTTGTACTAATTTTTATATACTATAAAAGAAGAAAAAAGATCTGGTCTTTTGTCAGGGAAGACCCGGAAAATTATCCTGATAAGGAAGGAACCAGAGAGATAATAAAGGACATCGCTTCCCTGGCCATCCCTATAACCATTGGGGCCCTGGTACAACCTTTAATGAATTTAGTAGATACGATAATTGTTCCCATGCGTTTACTGGCTGGAAATATTACCAGTGAACCAATAGCTTTGTTTGGAGAATTAACAGGAGTGGCCATGACCATGGTCAACTTTCCTACCATTATCACTGCCTCTCTGGCTACCAGTCTAGTCCCTTCTATTGCAGAAGCCTATGCTTTAGAGGAAAAATCACTTGTTAAGAGAAGAACGCAATCTGGTTTGCGCCTGGCTGTCTTAATAAGCTTTCCGGCAGCAGTAGGCCTTTATGTCCTGGCAGAACCTCTCACAACCATAATTTTTGCAGTACCCAGTGCTGCGAGGATTTTGAGGATTGTCGCCTGGAGTGTGGTGTTTATCGGTTTACAGGAAACCAGTTCGGCTGTCCTCAATGGGCTAGGCAGGACAAAAATACCGGCCAGGAATCTTTTTATTGGTGCACTTATAAATGCCTTTTTTAATTACACTTTGACAGCTAATCCCCGCTTTGGCATAAAAGGTGCTGCCTTCGGCACAGTCTGCGGTTTTGCTATAGCAGCCCTATTAAATCTAATTCATGTAAGAAGATATACTCATTTTAAAATTGACATTAAAGCCCTGGTGTTGAAGCCGGCGATAGCTGTTACAATCATGGGAATTGTGGTCAAACAGGCTTTTGCTTTATTGGATTATCTCCTGAGTTTTGTTACTGCTTATCATTATATACTTTCAACCTTCCTGGCAGTGCTGGTAGGAATCATAGCTTATTTTCTCCTCTTGTTTATCACCAGAGAGATTAAATATAATGATTTACTGATGATACCGGTAGTAGGCGGAAAAATAGCCAGGATATTAAAAAAAATCGGTCTGGTGAGGGAATAAGATGAAAAAGGAAGAATTGGCAAAGGAAATACAGCGGTTGGTAGATATCATGGAAAAGTTAAGGGGGCCGGAAGGTTGTCCCTGGGACAGGCAGCAGACCATAGCCTCTCTACAGGAATATTTGTTAGAGGAGGCCTATGAAGCTGTAGGGGCTGCCCGGAATGAAGACATGTCACTTCTCCAGGAAGAGTTAGGGGATGTTTTACTACAGATAGTTTTTCAGTCCCAGATAGCCAGAGAACAGGGATATTTTAATCTGGTCGATGTAGTTAAAGGCATAGCAGATAAACTGGTCAGAAGACATCCCCATGTGTTTTCCGATTGGAAGGCAGATACAGCTGAAGAGGTAAGTAAACTCTGGCAGGAGATCAAAGACAGGGAAAAGAAAAAAGAAGAAGATAAAAGCGATAGCTCACTTATGGACAAGATACACATTAACCAGCCGGCATTGATGCAGGCCTATGAGGTACAAAAGCTTGCTGCTAAAGTGGGTTTTGACTGGGATGATATCAATGATGTAATTCAGAAGGTAAAGGAAGAACTTTCAGAAATGGAAGAAGCCCTGCAGAGGGGCAATAAGGAGCAGGCAGCCCTGGAGTTTGGTGATTTGCTTTTTGCCATGGTGAATTTGGCCCGCTTTCTCGAGACTAATCCGGAGGTAGCCCTCTTAAACTCTATTACAAAATTTAAAAATAGATTTCAATATATGGAAAAGGCCATAAGAAGTGAAAACAAAGAGATGGACAAATTAAGTCTGGAAGAGCTTGACTTCTACTGGGAAGAAGCCAAAAAGACTGAAGTAAAATAGGGGGGGTTATAATGAAGAAAACATTGCTTGCAATTTTGCTTGTGCTATATTCTTTTTTATCAGTTGCGGTTTATGGACAGGATTTTGATCTGGATATTAGAGCTGCCATATTGGTGGAAGCAGAAACAGGCCAGGTATTATATGAGAAAAACTCAGCAGAGCCTCTTCCGCCAGCCAGCATTACAAAAATCATGACCCTTTTATTGGCCATGGAAGAAATAGAAAAGGGAAATATTAGCCTGGATAGTGAAGTTACCATAAGTAAATATGCTGAGTCCATGGGTGGTTCCCAAATTTATCTGGAAGCAGGTACCAGGATTGTACTTGAAGATCTCCTGAAGGCTGTTACCATAGCATCGGCCAATGATGCCAGTGTAGCTATAGCTGAAGCCATAGGAGGTACTTATAGCAACTTTATCAGATTGATGAATAAAAAGGCTGAAGAACTTGGTATGGAGAATACCATTTTTGAAAACTCTACCGGTTTACCGGTTGAATATGGAGATCATCATACAACTGCCTATGATATTATCCTCATGTCCCGGGAACTGATTAAGTATGACAAGATACTGGAATGGGGTTCTATCTGGGTAGATTATGTACAGCTGCCTGGCCGGGAGGCAATGCTTGTAAATACCAACAGGTTGATTAATTCCTATCCGGGAATGGATGGGTTAAAGACCGGTTATACAAAGGAAGCAGGATACTGTCTTGCTGCCACAGCCGAACGCAATGATATGCGTCTTATCTCTGTTATCCTGGGTGCAGAAACAGAAAAAGATAGGGAGGAGCTGACAGCCCGCCTCCTGGATTATGGATTTAATGCCTTTGAAAAAGATTTAATACTGAGAAAGGGAGAACAGGTCCATAATATAGACGTTCCTGATGGGAAAAAGACAGTTACTTCTGCAGAAGTAGCAGAAGACCTGTATGTTGTTTATAAAAGAGGTACAAAGGGGACATTGCAAAAAGAAGTGGTTTTACGTGAAGACCTGAAAGCCCCCATAGAGAAAGGGGAGGTAATCGGCCAGGAATTTATCGTCCAGGAAGGAGAGATACTGGCCCAGGTGGACCTCCTTGCTGTCGAGAATATCGAGAAGGCCGGTTTATTTACCAGGCTATGGCGTGCTTTTGTAAATTGGGTCGGCCAATTGATCAAAGGGATTTTAAATTAGCCCGGATAAGCCGCCTCTATAAATAACATAACATAATATATATAAATAACTTTTATAAACATGAAAACTCAGTAGAATGACTTAAACCTTCTTTCCTGTATAATATGTTTTAAATTTTATCAAACTAAAATACAGGTGAAGGAGGTTTTTTATGTCCAGAAAATATCCCATTTATTTAACGGTTTTCTCACTAATCATATTAATACTTGTATTCCTTTCTGCCTGTGAGAAACAGGATGATAGGATAGAGATCAGGAAAAGAGATATCTTAAAGGGAGAACCGGAAATAATAGTAAAATTACTTGATGGACAGGAAAGGAAAATGGGGCTGGAAGAATACATTACCGGAGTTGTTGCCGGTGAGATGCAGGCGGGCTGGCCTGAAAATGCCTATGCTGCCCAGGCCATTATTGCCCGGACTTTTGCCTTAAAACATATGAGCGATAATGATACAAATATAATCAGCGGCAGCTATCAATTTGCCCAGGAATACCAGCCGGAAAAAATCAGCGGGGAAATTGAAAAGGCTGTAAAGAGGACCAGGGGTGAGGTTATAGTATATGAAGATGAGTATATCAATGCCTGGTTTCACGCCAGCGCTGCCGGACAAACTACCTCAGCCAGGGTTGGCCTGGCTTATCAGGAAGAAGAACCACCCTATATTACCAGTGTAAAATCACCGGATGATCAGGCTCCTGAGGATATTAAAAACTGGCAGGCCAGTTTCACAAGAATAGAAATAGAAGAAACTTTAAAGAAATTAGGGAAGGGTGTAGGAACCCTGAGAGATATTGAAATTGACGGGAAAGACGAAACAGGGCGGGCCATTAAATTTAAATTTAATGGCTCTGCTGGTGATGTTACTATAGAGGCGGCAGTTTTCAGGAATGAACTTAATCCGGAAAAATTAAGATCAACTATGATTAAAGAATTAGAGAAAAGTGAAGATACCTATATGTTTTCAGGTTCAGGCTTTGGCCACGGAGTAGGAATGAGCCAATGGGGTGCCTATGCACTGGCTAAAGAGGGCAAAAGCCCGGAGGAAATAATCAGGCACTATTACAGGGATATTGAAATAGTAAAGGAATATGATTAGCCTTAAAAAATTATTTAAAAGCCCTTGACAGCCTAAAATAAACATGTTAAGATAACAAATGTCGCTAAAAAACCTGTAATAAAACAGGTCAAAAAAATAAATAAAAAACCACT